>Ga0099824_1003103_pt1 | contig 24268 bp, 14 predicted proteins | sample SiratrowhiteBW_FD_76837 | JGI IMG/M metagenome (GOLD analysis project Ga0099824, IMG submission 76837) | Root nodule microbial communities of legume samples collected from California, USA - Siratro white BW | ecosystem: Host-associated > Plants > Roots > Nodule | place: USA: California...
AAAAAAAAAAAAAAAAAAAAAAAAAAAAAAAAAAAAAAAAAAAAAAAAAAATAAAAAAAAAAAAAAATTAAAATAAAAAAAAAAAAAAAAAAAAAAAAAAAAAAAAAAAAAAAGTAAAAAAATATTTTTGTAAAAAAAAAAAAAAAAAAGTCCACAGCTTTATGTTCACAAACGTCCACCTATTTTGTCATGATACAAATCATTTCTTTGGAGACTATGTGATCTAGGCAATGTATAGGACAATGTAACTTTTGTAATTCTCAAAATTCGCAACACTTTTTAATATTTAAAATAAATTCTAAATAACATTTTGTGTCCATATAATATCTTCAATAAAACTTTATATATAATCAAAATATAAATATTATTCTTTAAAATAAAATAAAATTAAAAATTAAAACATTCAGTCTAATTTAATTTATAAAAACTTGAATAAAATTCAATATTATTTTCAAACTAATTCAAATCGAATAGCAATTTGTGATCGAATCAAATATTTTTATCAACAAAATGCATCTAATCCAAACTAATACTTACAACTTTCGGTTCATGTTTCATATGCTTTTCCGAGAACTCAATGTTTCCATATATTAGTATCATTTCTGGCATTAATCAATAATCACCATCACCATCACTATTGACATGAAGATTTTAAATTGGCAAATCACATGAAACTTATATGAGGTTTTTCAACTCTGGAGTTTAATAAAAGTCTGAACTTAAAAGACTTAAAATAGGAATAATAAGCCAAAAGGATTTGGACAAAACCTGATAGATTTGCAAACCAGGAATGTTCTATTATTTTCATAAATCACACAGATCCAATCCCACATATCTTTCAAAATAAAAAAAAAATTTGAATTTAAACCAACCCAAACAGCAACAGTTACATCTCCTATTGTGTTACTAGCCATTTAATTATTCAAGTTCAAATATTTGTTCTATTTCTTTTGAAACTTGATGGTAGAGGAGTGAGGATATTGCCTTTATCCTTGGAGCATCAAATGCAATTCTTATACACACACTATAGTACAATAAATTGTGTACAGGATTTTCGATCAATGTTCAACATTCTTAATTGAAACACTGAAATAATCCTTAAAACTATTCAGTACCTGAAAACGAGACTGAAGGTACATATCTGCAGACTGGAACAGGAAAAGTAAACATGTATTATCCTTTGGTCTATATGAACAAGCTCTGTGAAATGAACTTACATATTCTAAAATCTGGTCTCATCATTCAAGGGTACCCTACTGCCATGCATGTCTCCCAAAATATTTTATCTTCCACATCATTCACATTCACTTTCACAATCCTTGTTTCCACTTCATCTTCAACCACCAAAGGAGAAGAGCATTCTATTTCCAAGGATACATCTGACAGCCACATGGTAGAGTTGCTCCAACCTGAACCACATCCTTCGTCTTCATCACAGCAAAATTCACCATACCCTTTTTCATCTTCACCACCTTCACCATCCCCACATGTACCAGCAGTGTCACAGGTACAAGATTCAGCATCATCCTCGTTGTGGCCAGTGTTAGCAACTACGTTGCTAGGGTATAGAAGACTAAAGAAGCCAGTGTCTCCTTCAGAATCTGCACTGTCCTCAATGAGCAACCAAGATGACACATCCACGCCTTTCATTTCTTGTTGTCACCAATGTGTTCAATTTCACCTACTACTTAGCACTTCATGATATAATTAATAGCTGTGAAGTGAAATGAACTAGAACTAGTACTGTTTTGCTCAAACCATGTTGGTAAGATTTGTTGCAATTCCATGTGTCATTTTGTAGTTGAAAGAAAAAGGGTGGTTGGTTTTGATTGACATTCCATGTTGACGGTGGATTTCATTTCATCATCCGCTCCATTTTGTTAGGTCTCAACATTCATTCCTTATTATTTCAACACACGTGCCAATAGTGTCGGTTGGTCGGCCAAAGACTAGAACCTTAGATTTCGGGATTTCAACTGAAACATGTTTATCATTAGCTATATGCTGATGTTTATCCACTTCACACAATACATCCTAGGATCTGCCGACGCTGCCATCAACATCAGAAACTGACTAGTGATTGCAAATTAGTGATAATGGACATGCATGTGGTGTCACTAGCATATTTGATCAGTCTTTGGTACAACATTATACTACACTAAAAATTAGAGGACCAGGTTGACATTAGCATTATGAATAATGGAAAGTTTAATGATTATGGTGTTTAGCATAATCAACGATCAAATTATGGGTATGTCTGTCACTGATGAGCATGGTCCTACGGTTATCTTGTACCTTCCTGACATCCTCGTTACATCATAAACTAAGAACAATTTTTACTAGTGTAAAAAAAAGAAAGTAAACATATACTCAAGTACCGAACGAAATCTTCTTCAGGTGAAGAAGATGAAGATGTTTATCCATGAAGTTGGTGACTTAGATTACCTACAAAAAGAAGTCCAAAGGGATTGATCTGTTTGGGATTATTTCTTTTACTGTTTTTGATCAAACCTAGAAAGCTAATTAGAGTTTGTCATCTTTGAACCTGAAAACACATGGGTGAAACACGCTTTCATAAGCCCACTAACTGTTGTAGGACCCGAATGATAAACTGAATTTGAACTTTACTACTCACACCCCTTAGAATACTATTTGAACCACAAATCAATAAACAAATTCAACTAAAGAACCAAATTTACTTTATTTAAGAAAAATACAAAACTTTACTGAATAAGGAAAAGAAGTAATACATACTCTTAGTCTTAAATAAAGATTAAAATAATCAATTAAATCTATACAAATAATCTAAGTAGTAGACCACATCATCCAAATTGTTGTCATTTCAAGAAATATGCCCTAAGAGACAATTTAGTTTTGAATATGAGACCTTTACATCTAACAATAATTCAAAGACATACAAGATCCCAATTATTTTATTCACATAATATTCTTATAATTAAAACAACCAAAATATTCAATTTTCGGTTATCAACTCTTCATAGAAATAGTCCTCAAAACTCAAACATTTAAAAAAATCGTAATATTTAACACATCATCAGTCCTCATTAAACTAGAGGATTATTATAGCCTATTTACCTTTTACATACTTATTTTAAACCTAAAACTAATTTGTTTAAAAGTCTAACTGATGTATAACGCTAATTGGTTGACATAATTTATAGAAGGCCTACAGAAGAACCAATAAAATTAATTACGCTAACAAGTCTAAGAAACCAATAAATCTTACTAACTAATTACATAATATATATATATATATATATATATATATATTGTTATTTAAATTGAAGTAAGTATATAGTTAGAAAGATAAACTTTTTAATAGGTAACTTTTTATTTGAATAATTAAAATTTGAGAATCTCTATTAATGGACGCATTGTAAACAGAAATTTTGAAATTGTAGTGAGAAATCCTTCTATTTTCAATGGAGGAAAACACAGTGAAAGTATTTTTGTGCCACAAAACCACCATTCCTTGTTTGTTTTTTCCCAAAAATGCAATGGGTTAACATTCCTATGTAGAACACAACTTTGAAAATAAAGTCCACTACAATTACCATCACCTTGCATTTATTTATGACTAATGAAGCATTTATTTATGACACACTTGGTTGATTACCAATAATTTTATCCATATCTTAACACTGACTTTTATATCAGTTATTTAATTCACTAATTAATGAACTAATATAGAAAATATGAATTTAACATTATTTAATAACCAATGTAAATTTATTATATACTTAGTTATCTGAATAGTTTTTCATTTAAATTAAATTTATATCATCATAAACTCACATTATTCTCTATTTTAAAAGATTTTATTGTATCCTTTATAAAAGTATCAGTAATTTAAATTGATATCTATACAAATACATCCATGTTTTTTAGCATCTATTTACAAAACAATAATTTACTCAACCAATTAAACAATGCATAACTTGTGAAAGAAAAAAAAAATCTTTTCTACTTAGTATTGAATTAGAGTTAGTGATGTAGGTCTTAGATATATATTTAACTTATGGGGTATTTTGTGTTGAGTATAAATGATCCATCTTAATAATTTATTTAAAAATTTAATCTCATATCTATATACAAGATAGTTAATATCATAAATTTTGAAATAAGTAGTAGATTTTAATTTTTTTTAATATATATATATATATTATAAAATAAGTAAATTATTTGAGAGATATTCAAGAAAATAAAAGAAATAAAAGATACATATTAAAAGTTAATTAATTTTATTTTATTTTAATTTAAATTTAAATAAGGTGAATATAATATAAAAGATTCTTAATTTTTAATTGAATTTAAATTTTATTTTTGAATTTTAATTGATATTGTACAATAAAAATTTAATCACAGGGAATCCTTGGTCCGAAAAATAATATTACATGTTTCTACTACGTGTACGATATTTTGAAGTGCACAAGCAACACAATCTTATATTAAAATCTCAATTTTAATTATTTAGTATATTTAAAATGTTGGTTATTAATGATTTTTTACTTAAATACCTAATTTTATTATTTATTTTTTTGCATTATTTATACTCTAGTGATGTAAAATATGTTTTTTTATCATCATTTTCTTTTTTTCATGGATTATATGTAAAATATGTTTTTTTATTTAAATTTCTCATAAAAAAGATAATGATAATCAAACTCTTCTTATATGCATAAAAGAAAAAAAAAGTTAGATATTAAATTCTAAAAGTAAAAAATAACTATTTAAGAAATTGGAGAATTGTAAATACGAGTGTGACATTTGAAAAAAATAAATCTATGGCACTTTAAAAAAAAGTGTAGGTAACACTTGAGAGGAACCGTAATAATTAAAACGATATTGGTAGTCAATGATAACGAAATAATTCGAAAAAAGAAAAAACTCTAAATTGAAAATAAAAAAAATAGTTTGTAATCCAAAATTGTAAAAAATAAATATATATTGATGTCCAATAAAAAAAATTACATCTAATAGGAGTTGTGAAGGATAAACTAAAATTATAAACTTTGTAAATAATAAACCACACCCTTCATGCTATATAGTGTCTACATTTATAAATTAATATTATATTTATATTTTACGAAGTGATTTTTTTAATAACAAAAGGTATAATCTCACTAAAATTATAAACTTTGTAAATAATAAACCACACCCTTTATGCTGTATAGTGTCTACATTTATAAATTAATATTATATTTATATTATTATATTTATATTTCACGAAGTGATTTTTTTAATAACAAAAGATATAATCTATCTCACCGAGTTGAGCCTAGATAAAAGAATATGTTTAGTTGCAATTTCATAAAAATCGAATCTTAAATATTGGTTGAAAATCAAATCTTAAATATTGGTTAAAGAACTTAAGTGTTGAATCATTTGTAGTAAAAAAATTGTATAATTGATTTTATTATTATTTGTGTATATTGTTATTTTTATTATTTAAATTAATTTTCATAAGTATTAGAAAAATATATGAATATATATTAAATAAATCATCAAAGTTATTTTCTTTTGGAACTTTCTTGACTAACCCCTTAAAAACAATCTATTAGGAACGGGTAATTATAAATATTATCTCATTCACTAAAATTTATAAAACACTAGAAATAATAAGGAAAAAATTGGACACGATTTATATTCTTTTAAAATAATCAAAATAAAGAAGGCGCCAATAAGAAGTGATAAAGTTACTAACATTTTAATATTAATTGCTAGCTGACTAATTGCCATTTTTATTTGCTAATATGAATGCAACTTAGAGTGTTCATAATAGGTTTGAAGTTGAGATCAAGTTTAATCAACCCAATGACTTTATATTGATTCAAATTTTCCTAAAACTTTATTATAATTGTTTTATGTAAATTAAATAGTAGCAAAAACTTTTGAAAAATACTATAAAACTCCACACACAATAACTGACAATAAAATTTAAATTTAGATTTAGATCCTGAATCAATCTCCATACAACTTTATTTGTTTTGGTTCGGCGAATGATTTGATTCCGGTGAAATCCACTTAAGCTAGAATTCAAACAAAAGTCTAGTGGTTTGATGGTTTTGACATGATTCTCAGATTGATCAGATTCATTCAAACCAACGACTGAACACTCCTAATACATCTATATTATTTTTATACAAACATAGTTGTATTACACTAGGTGAATCATGCTACTTTTTACTCTGGGGAATGAAAAGTCTGACTACTGAAATCCCTTGCATTTCTTCATCTCATGACCTCTAAGGCCTCTCTTGTTTGTCCAAGTAAATTGAACACTTTTGCTGCTATGTGAGATGGTGCAAGACCAGCTGTCTTCAATTGATCAGCTTGTAATCCTTGGTCAATGTAACAATCAGGAAGAACCATTGGCCTCCACTGCAGTTGGAAATCAAAGTCACATAAGCTTGTATTTATAAAAAGATGTACATATTGCAATACAAAATAAAAGTATCATGGATCACAATTTTACCATCAATTTTCCATCAAGAAGGCCACTGAGTGCCATGAACTGAGCAACATGAGATCCAAATCCTCCTATTGTTCCTTCTTCCACAGTGATCAAAATATCATGTGTTTTCGCTAGGCTGCTGATAAGGGAATGATCCAATGGCTTGCAGAAACGAGCATCTGCAACTGTTATACGCAAGCCATGCTGTTCCAACAAGGAAGCAGCAGTCATACATCTCTGAACAGCATGTCCATAGCCCAACAAAGCCACTCTTTCCCCTTCAAGTAGTATTCTACCTTTCCCAATCTGTTAAAATGTCACAGCACAAATGTTAAGCTGTTTTGCACACTTGTTTTCCTAATTATCTCCATAAGGGTATCTCTAGAATTCCAACTTACCTCAAGAGGAATGCCTTTGTTCCCTGCTGGTAGTTCCATACCAGAACCATTTGCCCTGGGATATCTTAAACAACTGGGTCGATCATCAATGGCAGCAGCAGTGGCAACCATGTGAAAAAGCTCTGCTTCATCAGAGGGAGCCATAACCACCATGTTGGGCAAGCATGCCATAAAAGTGACATCAAATGCACCACAGTGGGTTGGACCATCTGCTCCAACCAATCCTGCTCGGTCTAATGCAAATCTTACTGGCAGCTTCTGCAAATCTACATCATGCACCACCTTGAAATGGACACACAACACATCATCTTTAGCATCTTTAGCATTGATTACAAAGGTAACCATATGCATTAATCATGTCTAGACCATTGATAAGTAACTCAACTCATCGTTAAGTGACTGATAAAAGAACATAAAAAATATATATATAATTTGAGGGTTGTTAATTATGCTTACCTGGTCGTAAGCTCTCTGCAAGAATGATGAGTAAATCGCACAAAAAGGCTTCAGACCTTCGCAAGCCAGGCCCGCTGCAAATGTAACCGCATGCTGTTCTGCTATTCCCACATCAAAGCATCTCGTTGGGAAGCGGCGCAGGAACATATTCATACCAGTTCCACCACCCATTGCAGCATGGATTCCGACAATGTTTTTGTCAGCTTCAGCTTCTGCAATCAAAGCCTCTGCAAAGTATGTTGTGTATGCTTGGGTGGTAGTCTTGGATTTGAATTGTTCTCCAGTTGCAGGATCAAACTTGACTACTCCTGCAAAATCATGAGAAAGTGTCCAAAGTGACAGATTAGACTTCATATCTTTTCCTTTAAAGGCTTTGAGGTATTTGGTCTTTTCAAAGATAGTCGAGAAATTGTGATGCCTCATTTACCATGGTACTTGTCTGCTGCTCTTTCTGCATATGAATATCCACGGCCTTTTTCAGTGACAACATGGATCAGCACTGGACCAGTCGTTTTAGTACTTTTAACTTCATTAAGAATGGAAACAAGATCATCAATGCTATGACCATCAACGGGACCTATGTAGTAAAGTCCAAGCTCTTCAAAAAGTGTCGATGCAGAATCGGCGATCATGCCACGCGCATATTCATCAACTTTGGCAGCTATCTCGTGCATTTGGCCACCAATTTGTTTGGTGACTCCCTGCAAAAGAACTCATTTTGAACAGAATCAGTATCAGCTGCAAAAAAAAAAACCTTACAGAGACATGTGAACTGTATTTCTCACCTTAGCAACCTCTCTCAGTTCTCTAAGAGGTTTGTTTGATTGTAACTTACTGAGAGCACTACTCAAAGCACCTACAGGTGGTATGGGACCATCAAGATCAGCAGTTGGTAGGGAGACCTGCTTGTTGTCATTTAGAATAACAATCATGTCGGAATCAAGATATCCAGCGTTGTTCATGGCTTCATAAGCTTGACCAGCAGTCATGGCACCATCACCTATAACAGCAATCACCTTGTTCTTCTCTCCCTTCAGATCCCTCCCAATAGCCATTCCTGTTTTATGCAGAAAAAAAAAAATTGTCAAATGTTATAACCTAGACACAAAATCCTATTGTGTCTTACTGTCAATAATTGGTATAATTGTAATGCGATCAATTTCTTGACATCATTCTCATCTCAAATCCCCAATTAAAATTTTGGAAGTAGGCATGAACTCCCAAATTTATAAAACACTAGCAGCAAATAGAAGAATTACCCAGTGCTGCTGATATTGATGTAGAACTGTGACCAGCGCCAAAACAATCATGCTCACTCTCCTCGCGTTTGGTAAACCCGCATAGTCCATTTGTTTGCCTCAAGGTTTGCATCCTATCCCTTCTACCAGTGAGTATCTTGTGTGAATAACACTGAAAAATTCATACAAAGTTGTTTAATTGACCATGAGTCACTCCCAAAGAAATGCAGTTAGAGTACCAACAACACAAAGAAGATAAAAAAACCAACCTGATGACTGACGTCCCACAATATTTTGTCTTTCGGCGAATTGAAAACATAGTGAAGGGCAACAGTGAGTTCTACAACACCAAGGTTTGATCCCAGATGCCCTCCAGTTCTGGAAACATGGAAAATAATATCAGAACGCAGCTCCTCCGCAAGCCGGTTCAATTCCTGCATCAATGTTCAGATTAAAATTATAAGAATCAAATTTCACACAAATATATATGCATGTGTTCTTCAATCACTGTACCTTGGTAGAGAGATTCTTCAAGTGCATTGGATAGTTTATGGTGTCCAACAGAGGAGTTGGTGGTTTCTGGGAATGATACTCTCCCCTCTCTGAAGAAGAAGCAGAAGCAGCACGTACCCCATTTTGTCTTTTCCTCACCTACATCAATCCAAAACGTGACCAGCATTTCTGTCAGCAAGTCCAATTTCAACTTTTGATTCTTGAAAATGAGAAAAAAAAAAGGAAAAACAGGAAAAAAGAATAATGAAACAGAAGAAGACAAAACTGATAGACTATGATATCTATGATATGACAGAGTCAACAACCAAATCTCTCTGTAACCGAACAAAAAAAAATGAAAATGAAATGATGAAGAAAGAAGAGACTGATTAAGCAGAATTGAGTTGAATGAAAGCTATGACACTGATACCCTTTAAGCACATACGAACTGCTTGCATGAAAAAAATAAGACATGCATGTTCTAACCTGGTTGTGTCTGAGTGGGGATTGTGTGAGCAGATCTACACCAGAATGAGAACGGGAAGAAGGCAAACTCAAAGGGGTTGATGTTTTGGGATCAGACGTTATGCGTCTGAGAGGAAGAGAGAATGACAATGCAGAGAGAGCCATGAGAGAAGATACAGAAAGGGTAAAAGAAAAAGAGACTATGAGAAGGAATGAATGTGTGACTGTGTGAGTAACAAGGTAGAAGAAAAGATTGTACTTCACAGCAGTGAGTGATACTGAAGTGCAAGAGCCATATAAATAAGGCGAGGACGTGATGTGAAGACCTTTGAGAGGACAACAAAAAAGTGCGGAAAAACCAAACCAAAAGGAGCCTTAATTTTTTTTTATCTCTAAATAATTTTTTCTCACTATTTTTTATAAAATTTGTTATTGTTATATAAAAAATAATTACTAAATTATGGTAGATATAAGTCTAATTTTCTGAACAAGAAACAACGTGTTGAAAATCGGACATGCAAATTTCAATGTGTCTTTCTATCGTATGTGTATGAAATTACTCACTTTCCTCCTTGGGCCACGTCAGCAACCGATATCTTGATAGATAAATCACTGTCCAAATATAAGTAAGAATGTAAAAAAATTATAAAACTCGGACAATGTTCTTGTTTATACATATCAATCCTTTTATATTTACAAAAATAACCCAAGTTATATAAAAATACAATCATTGGAGTTTCTTTTTCTTTATTTGAGAAATCAGTTATTCGATGATAATCGATTTCTTACATTTATATACTTCTTTACATGAATAATTTTTTTATTTCAAATTTTATGGTGGTTTAATTAGTTTTTAAGTCATTTTTTATTTAGGTTTTTATAAGGTATTTGTGGTTAGTATAAATATATTAAGTTATTAAAGACACTTATTATTTGCAGTACATGTATTATATATGTAAAATGTAAAATGTATTGATAATGAGTATATTTGTCTCCAATAATTACACTTAACCGAATAAATTTTCAGTTTTATAGTTTATTAATTTGTTGAATAATGTTGAGTTAATCAATTATATATTTATTTTTAGGATTGTTTCTCAATATATTATAGTAATAATTAACATTGATTCTATCATACCATAAGTTGTAAATGTCTCAAGAAGTTGTGCAACATGCTTAAATAAGGTGTCCAACTGTTGTTTTGTGTTCAGTAGGCAATTTTAGTTAAGTTGTATTTGTGTGACATTAAGCAAAGGTCATTTAAAAACAATTTTCTTTTCATGATTGTGCAAGAAGAAATATTACGTGTTTCATGGTTCACTTTTAATAACGATATACTTTTAACAATAATAAAGACAATAAGAATTATTTTATTTATGTCATGATTATTAGAAAAGCTCTTATTTCATATATAAATGTCTCATGAACAATAATAATCTAATATTATTTAAGTTTATGAATAGAAGGTTTGAAATTTCAAAATACTTTATAAAACCATATACAATAAAATATTTTATAAAACCATATACAATCATAGAATAATTAAAGTAGTTTGATATATAATATAAGTAATCATATGTCACTAAATAGATACAATTCTCATAAAAAAACAACGAGTAAGAGGAGTGGTTTGCCAAGAAGAGGGAAGTGTGGAGTTAAGAATGTTAGCGTGTCCAGTGAAGACTAGGCCAACGGACTGACAGATTTTATTTTCTTTTAAATTTTGTATTTTTAGAATTTCTTTTATATATGTATATTTTAAATATTTAATTATATAGTAACTTTAAACTTTTTAAATTGATTAATTAATGTTTTTTATTAAATAAATTAAAATAATTATTAAAATATTATTATTTTTACAGTTTAAGTCGTTCTATTATAATTAATAAATTAAACTAAATTTATAAATGTTAATGATTTAAATTATAATATTATATAAATAATATAATAAAAAAATTATTATTATTATTATATGAAGTTAATTAAAATAAATGTAATACTTTTTGTTGTGTATATTTTTGTTGTATATATATATATATATATATATATATATTTATATATATATCTTAGTTTAAAAAATGAATTGAAAAATATTCCATCCATTGGTAGATAGTTAGAGTCTGTAAACTAAGATCATTAATGATAATAATTTTTATATTAAATGTATTAAGAATACATATCATAATCATAAATGCATTAATTATTATTTAAAACACATTTAATGCTTCTGTGTACAAAATATTTAATATTTATCATGTTTAACCTTTTATATTGAATGAATGGTAGAGATGTTAATATTTCATTTGTTTCTTTCTCTTTAAGTCTCTTTTTTAGAAAAAATTAAATAAAATAAGAAGGACAATACATTTTCATGGTTTTAATAAAATATTTATAAATTTTTTATTTTTTTAAATTTCTATATAACAATAACAGTACATGGAATATTTAGCATTTTTTTCAAACAAAATTTAAATTATTGATTGAAGTTTTTTAAATTAAAAAGTTATGTTAGCTTTTTTCTTATTTCTCAAACATTGCTCACAACTTATTATTTTTAATAAATTTTAACCAACAGTAAAATACGTATTATGCAGTAATTTACTAGCATTTCCCCTTCTGAATTAGTTCACCAACTTGTAAGCAAATGATACTGTCACTTTAACAAAATAGTCTTAAACCAGTAGTAATCCAAATATATATATATGCTAGATTTTTAATTATTCTATATATTGTAAAACATTTTAGATTCAGAATACATAAAATTGTATTAGTTTTAAAATTAAACATTAGTATTTAACATCTATTATAATAAATATAGTATTAATGATAACAGTGTGGGTTAATATATTCTACACTTTCCCATAAAAATAGGTTAGGTTAGTTTGGATAAGTTTTACCAACTAATAGACCTGATTGGTTCTGCATGAGTGCAAGTTTGCATGTTGATAGACTGGTTCACGAAAATTAAGAAAATTGAAAGAGAAGTCTAAAGAATCTTTTGTAATTTTTTTATTTTAAATTTAAATATCTTATAAAGAAAACAATGTTTTACTTAGTAAAATAATTAAAACAGTTAAAATTAATTATTTATTACAAACAAATAAAAATCATACCATACAACAAAATTTAAATTTGTAATTATAAATAAATAATATTAATAAAATAATCAATAAAAATATTTATATATAATAATAAAATATTTGATAATATGATGAATCGATCAACTTGCACTTTGACCCGCAGTACACTTTATACGAGACGGACCTCAGTACTTCAAGATACCTCTTTTATTGCATGTTAAAAGCGGAATTTATAGTTCGTCTACGTCATATCTTCTATCTTCTATGCAATTTCATCTACCAATACTAATATATTATACCCAATATTTGATTATTTAAAAAATAATAATAATTTTTTATTTATTACTTGATGGTAATTGTCATTTGACAATTTTTTAAAAATTGTAATAATTTAAAAATTGATTATTTATTAACTCTTTTGGTAAATTACAACAATATTTCCTAGTCTAATAATATCTCAGTAGCATTCTTTTCTGTTTCAAACTATAAAAACAATTTTTGAAAATTTAAAAATTTATAATGTCATTACTCCCCTTGAAGTTATGAATGAAACTTCACGTGGGTCATCGTTGAAAAACTACAAAAAATTTACTGGTGCAAACGGGTTCAGCCTCTTGCCAAATAGGGGTAAGTGATACCTTTAAGGAAAAAAATTAAAAAAAAAAATGTTACTTGTTCTTGTTCAGCTTGGTGCACCTTTTGGCATTGCCTTTGTTCTTGTTTCTAAGGGGGCAGGTTCTTTCCTTCTTACATCATGTCACAACGATATGTAACTGTCTACTTCAGCCTTATAATATTTTTCAATTTTTTTAGAATTAAGTTCACAGTTTGTCAAAAATTCAGACTCTTTCGAACTGCGTGACCATGCAGAGAGATGATTGGAGCAGGGATTATGGTCCTGGTGCACATGGATAAGGTTGAATCACATAGGTCAATCAAACTAGGGATGCTAAAAGGTACCTGTCACCCTCCTCACATGTTTAGATAACCTTCCTAATAAAAAATATAAAATAATCAACATTTTTCCTAGATATTTATGAGTAATAAATATAAATTTTGAAATCACCTACTTCTTCTCAGAATGCTTATATCTGTTATTAATTATTTTCATTGAACTTGTATTTAGAATTAAGTTTGAAACAAGAATATTTATAGTCTTCATTGATACTTATATGTAAAAAAATTATAATTATAGTACGAAGTTATTGTTTTATTAAATAATATGTTTACTATTGTTCTTGGTTAAGGTTAAAAAATTAACTTACAGTTATTTTAAACAGAAATAATAATAAATGTACATCGTACTTATAATTAAAATTTTAATTACATTGATAGTAATACATTGGAATGTTAGTAAAAATATTAAAAGAAATAAATGGCAAGTATTAGTTTCACATTACTCTAATATTTTTTTATTAATTTTTTAATTATTGAATATTTATTTTTATTGATAAATGTAAAATTATCACTTGAAAAAGTAAGCGTTATAGAACTAAGCATAAGTCTAGTTTTAAAGACCATCAGCAATTTTTCTTGAAATTGTATCAATGATATTCCCAAAGGAAATTAACATATTTACACTCAATTATAGTTGTTAAAAAAGTTTGAACTGAACCAAATTCGTAATAATCTAAAGTGAATCAAAAATAAATTCTTAAACTAACAAACAAAATTGTTGTTTTAATTTCACTCTCAAAAATCTATTTTAGTTAGACTGAATTATAATTCATAGTATTATAAGATATATTTTAAAATAAAATATCAATGGGTAACAATTTAAATAATTCATTGTACTCTAATCTATTTAAATTATAATCCATCTAAAAAATTATACAACTTCTTTTTATTACTTAGCTTTCAAATTTTAGTTTAATTTTATAATAATCAAGTTTAAATTATACACTAATATATCTAGAAATAAGCATTTAAAAACAATTTAAACATAAAATTTGTTATCATAATAATAATAACAAAATAACAGCATTTACAATATAAAATATAGAACATAAAAGTGTGAATCTATATATTATATATCAGTATAAATTATATTAATTGATAATTAAAATTTATATATTAAATTATCTATAAATAAGGTTAATTAAATATAACAAAAATTAAATATAATCTATCTATCTAAAAGCAAAAAAAGTGAATATATATAACCCAAATATTCATATTATATATAAGATTTGATTCTTATTTTTATAATTATAATATAAATTTAAACCATAAATTTACGATTTTTTAAAAAATCATTATAATTAGTAGTAAAATACATTAATTATAATAGAAAAACCTTAATTTTAAAAGTACATAAAATAAAATTAAGTGATAAAGTTGAAAATTTATAATAATTAAATAGTAAAATGTGTAATTAAATTATTTCATTATATAAATTGGTACAATATAGTCGAAAAATAAATTTTTGTAAGTTCAAGAGTTAAGTATTTGAGAAAGATCATTGCAAATTTAAATGCTTTGTAAACCTGTCTCCTTTAAATGCTTTGTAAACCTGTCTCCTAGATAAAGAAAATTTCCAAATATGGTGTGACTGTTAATACTTACACACTTTATCTTTTTAATGGAATAACAACACTTAACCACGTTTTCTAGAAATAAATAAAACAAAGGTCATCAAAATATCATGATAACTAATGACAAATCTCACAGAGAAGATGTATCTGTCATAACATAACAGTATCAAGAATCAGGTTATAGGATACAATTTTATTTTTATTTTTTATTTACAATCTCACATTATTAGCAATTGTTACGTGAGTTTCTTTTATTCAAATATATATAATAAGCAGTGTATTGAAAAAATAAATATTAAAAAGTGTTTTCGGTAAGCACTAATTTCTCAACTAAATTGAACAATTTCTGTTGTAATTGTTGTTTGAAAGGCATTAGATTGGAACTTCTTCATGAAACACGATGTTTTTGTTTTTCAGTCACCTTTGCAACAAAATTATTTGACTAAATGAATAGCAATAAGTCTTACACACAATAGTAGAATAGGTTGATTTCAAAATATGGACTTAAATCTAATCGCTTGTCACACAAACAATTGTGATTCAATTGTGGCACGTAATTTAAAGATTATACTTGTCATTTTCTTTAAATAGTAACCTTGTCCTTACTTATCCTAATCCATAAGTTATTTATAATTAAAAATAAAAATATTATTTTTATATCATATATATATATATATATATATATAAATAAAATAAAAGTTGTTTAGAATTAAAAATAAAATCAACTATTTTTAATTATAAACAATTTATGATATCTATCGAGAATGTTTTATAAAATCCAATTTATATTTATACAACTATCCAAACAAAGTAATGCCATCAACTTTAACACGGTCACCAGTTTCACTTCCACGATAATTTAGAAATGTTAGGTTTTGTAGAAACATTCCTTTACCAAATTATTTAGAAATGTTAGGTTTTGTAGAAACATTCCTTTACCAAATTATTTGTCACTGTTACACTGTGTTTGGTTGAGTTTTGGAAATTGAATCAACGTCCACATGAAGCAAATAAAGGTTGGTTTTATTTCTTTAAATACTTGCTAACACAAAAATGTAAATCGATGAACGTAAAATAATGATGGGAGGGCGTGTTTTTCAGAACAGTAGGGTTATATTATTTAAACTCTGAATATAATATTTTATTGTATTTTTTTTATGATATAAGATATTGGCTTTAGGTGGGTTGCACCTAATTTTCAAATCTACTTAATTTTCAAACTTGTTTAATCAATTTTACAAGGTTGAATTGTTTATTTGCTTAATTTTTTTTTTCAAGGTGATGACCCTACATAATTACTCTTATTCAAATTAGATTGAAATTTGCTTTACTTTTCAATGCTCACTTATTTATATTAATTTTTTATATATATTTGTATGGATTTACCAGAAAAGTCTAAATATTCTTTAATTGTAATTTTAAAATTATTTAGTTGTAATATTATTATTAATCATTTAAAGAGATATATAACTTTTAAATGTGTTAGAAGTATACAGTCCATCTTTGTTGTCAAAAAATAGTTGTCCAAATACTATTTTCAGTCTACCAAAATTATACAATACAATCAATGTAAAAAATTATTTAATATTCCTATTTAAATTATATGAAATAAAAGTGGTTATCAATCTCAAACTTAATGAATTCAATCTTCTACGAACATATAATAAATAAAAATATTATTTAACTAATAACCATATTATAAATTAATGTTATATTCTATCCTATAAGTATTATTTTTATATGCATTTTATAAGTATGGTTTTTATCTTGTAGTTATTAATAAATATTAAAAATATTTATGTTAAAGTAATTTTATAAATAAATTACTAATTTTAAAAAATTACTGAATTCAATTATCAATCTAATTGGAATGAACAATATTTCTTTTTGAGTTAAGTAAAAATTTATATTAAATTTGTTTCAATTTAGATTATGAATAAAAATGAAGTGATGCGAATACTCATTTAAACATTTATTATTCTTTTTATAAAATATAAATGTTAAAATAAAAATTTAATATTAAAAAACACTTTTTTTATTTAATATCAAATAACAGTAAAAAAGTTATAACATCATAAATTTTAAAATAAAATAAATATTTACGTACACATTCAATACCAATCCCGAAAATTCCTCTTATTCAAATTTATTTATCATTAAACTTTTGACATTATTTAAAGAATTTACCAAATTCTTAACACTTAACATTTTCATTCTTCCTGACTTTTAGAAGAGTGATTCCTGTATAATATTTTACGGATGGAACTACTTTACTTATATAATATTTGTTTAGATTTGACATTTTTTCTAGAAATGTCAAATGTGAACTTTAATTAAGTCTGTGAGTGAGTGATGTTGAGGACTGATAACACATGTAGCAAAGTTAATTTTAATAATTGCATTAATATTCAATTAAAATTATTTTTTATTTTATTTATTGGCAGAAAAAGATAAACAATTGGTGATTTTACTTTGTGATCCCAAAATATCTTGTTACACCATGACTGATATTTACATAAATAATATGTAAGGTTTTATGATTAAAATTTTACTCTGTTATATGATAAAATTATTTCTTAAAAACTAATTATGTAACCAACTAAAAAAGGAGATTATCAATTTAAAAAATATATATAACTTTTGTACAATTTTAAGTATATGATATGATTTTCCAATTGATGAGTTAGAAGAACTTATTGGAAAAAATTGAAAATAACTTAATTGACAAAATATAGACTGGTTTTGTGAATTTTCCAAATATTTACATGAGTGTTATATGCTATAAAATATTTGTGCATATTTTGGACTGAAAATAGAAAAATTATTTTCTTACCAAAACTGATTAGATGGGTGGAAATAGTAACTCGAGAGTGCTAGAAATGAAAACCATAGTTTAAAGCTCTGGGCTGCAAAAAAGAAAAAGAAAGAGAGGTGGGATTACTAAGTGGGTGTATTAGAGATGAGACCAATATTAGACTTAAACCACACCACCCAAAAGATTCATTCTTATTCTTCATTATATTTCCTTATTCCTTAGCTTTCATCTACATACACAAAGTGAACCCTCTTCCTCCTACTCCAATTTTTTGTTATTTTTCACAAGAAGTAATGGAAAATTTGAGTGTTTTTAGTTTCTTTAGTAGGTCTGAGTAAGGAAAACTACTTGTTACCATACTTTGGGCAATTGTTTATTACACTCAATAAATGCTTTCTCCACATCTCGAGTAGAAATGACGTTTTTTACTTATTATTTTTTTTACAGATTAAGGTTTCTAGAATGCTCTTTTCCGAAGGCAATTTTTCTTTGATTAAGGTTTCTAGAATGCTCTTTTTCGAAGGCAATCTTTCTTTGCTTAATTTAGTAAGCGTTTCTTTTTTTTCTTTGCAGTAACACCTTTGGGCCTTTGATGGGATAGTTACTCACTGTAGATACAAATTATTTCCTATACTAAATTATTTTTTAATATATTAATAATGTCTTTTATTATTTTTATTTTAAGATTTATATATTAAATAATTTTTATTTTTTCTCGCACATTCGAAAACATTTCTATCATATAACTGCATTATAAATATGGACAATTATTTATTATATAATATAATTTTTTATTTTTCAATCAATTAAAAATATTAATGGTTATTTTAACTTTTAAGAGTTTGTTAAAATAAAATATTTTATTATTAAGATATTTATAACTTTGCTTGTTAAAATGAGATATTTATAACTTTTAATTTGTTAACACTTTCTTTTATTATATTATTAAAAAATATTTGACTCAATTGAGTATGAGAGAGAAAAATTATATAACAAAAAAATTTTAAAATAAAAATAATAAGAATATTTTTAACATTTTAAAAATTTATTAAATGTAAGAAGCAGTTTATAGAGTAAAGTTAGCAATTGCCTTGCACGGAAGCACCCCATTGATGTGGGCCTGGGCTTGACGATGTCTAATGAAGAAATTATATGTCTTTTCTCCCTGCACTCTCACAATTTTTAAAATAACAAATTTACCCTTTTCTAAAAGTGACTTAAAGATTAATTGTTTATGAAATTTTCAGGTTTTCTGAAATTCCTGGAACTGAGTTTTGGAATTTTCATAATAGGATAAGAGTTCTGGAATGTATGAAATATATTCTGAAACAAAATTTCTAAAATCTATATAATATGTTCTGCAATGTGTTTTCATGAAAAAAAACTTTTAAAAATACATGAAATATGTTTTAGAAATACCTTTTTCAAGATGAGCTTTTAGAAATACCTTGTTCAAAATTCTGTCATAGCACCCAGCTTCATCCGAGCAGGTTGAAAAATTGAGGGGTGCAAGAAGCAAAAGTCCATGGGCAGAAATACAATTGTTCCACGGCAAATGCTTCCTACGCTCCAGATTTGCTTCCTGCACCCCCATCAAATATCATCAAATATGTAAAGAACTTTAACGTAAGTGAAGACAAAAAATGAGTAGGTACTGTGAAAGAGCTGCTGTTGCGGAGGAAGCTTCGAAGGGTGAATACAACACTGCGTTCTTGTGGGTAAGTAGAGATAAGTCTTTATTCTATGGATTATTGATAATTTGAGTAAATTGTTTTTGATTTCAGTGTGTATGAATGTTTGAGGGGTATTGTGTAGCGGTTTTGAATGGTTTTTTTTTGTGTGTTTTGGGTGATGGTGTAGTTTATTGAGTTTCGTCTTCTTTTTTTTTAATTCCGGAAATTAGTTTTGAATATTTTAGGAAAACCGTTTTCAAAAGCTTTTTTTTTTTCAAAATCAATTTAATTTTGAAAAAAGTTTTCTGAAAATTTAATTTAATTCATATTCCAGAAAATATTTTTCGGATAAGTATTTTCTAAAATATAAATTAAATTTCTAAAAAAAAATCGAAACTATTTTTTGCATTTCAAAATTTATTCTGAAAAATTAAATTCGGAAATTTTGTTTTATATTTCCAATATTTATTTCGGAATACGAATTCTGAAAACTAATTTTACACACCAAGGATAATTTTGATATTTAAAAATATAATGGAGTGTAGGAAGCAAATCAGGGGCTGCAGCAAACAATTGCCTTGTTCCACGCTGAATAACTGGGGTTTAATTCTACCCATGGGCTTCATTCCTTCTGCTCATTTCCTCAGTTTCCCATTACCCATGGACATTGCAATTCTAACCAAAATGTTGCTATCAATACCTCTCACTTAAAAAAAAAAAATGCTTCTGACCAAAATATATCTGACACTTGATACTCCTACCATCACTGGATTCTATCAACACCCAGGATGAAAACATATTTTCATGTATATATCAATATTTTTGAATATTTATACAACTATATAATTCACCTACTTTTTATAACCTTGAATATAATATTTCCATTAGAAAATTTTATTTTTTAGTAATGTATACCGTTATATAAGAATATATTTTTTAACGATCTTTGTTGGAATTTTTAATTAAACAATTTGATCATTTAATAAATAAACACGATTTATTTCTTTAAATATAACTATAATTTTTCCACTTAAAATAAATCATATTTTTTAATTTTGAAATCATTATTCTAAATTATATATATATTTTTAAAAAATATACTGTTTGATTTCAAAAATAGGGATATACAACTGTAAAGTACTTGTATTTATACTAGTACAAATAAAATAAGTTTACTTTAGTATCTCGACAATTTACTAAAACTATATTTTTTATTTTAATGAAAAATATAATAAAAATTATATTTATTGTATTTTTTTATCTTGTCACAATATTGATTTTTTTATTTTTTAAATTGTAAGTTTTAAATTATTTTATAATTATCATTTTCAAAATTCAAGAGAATATTAAATATTATTTTATTATTGATATCCTTATTTTTCAATTAAATATTAATTAGTTTATATATATATATATATATATATATATATATATTATGATGTAGAAATAAATAAAATAAAATAAAAAAGTATATAAACATTTTATTAAAATAAAATAAAAATTTATACATTCATTGACTTTTCCGGAAAAAAAAATAAACAACACTTGGAAAAAAAAGTATAACTTAATAAGATTTTCTTTTTTTTATACACAACTACATATATTTTTATTATCTTATGGAGTGTCAAATATTAGGGATATTTTTGTCAATTTTTTTAAAGATGAACATGTATATACTGGAAGTAACACTTTACTTTTAAAATAAAACAATCTGGTAAGAAAATTAATTGGGTATCAAATAAATATCTAAATAACAATTAGATAAAAAAAAAATATAGCAATTTGATGCCAAACAAGTACATTAGAAATAAAGAAGGTGGTGAAAAGTGATAACGGTAAAATACACTATGGAGAAAGTCTTCTTCAATAAGAGAGAGAAAATTATGGTGTTTGGGTAACGATGATGTTGGGCCTTAAGTTAGGAACGTGTTTTTGAGAAGACGGTTCCTTCCTGCAACTCATCATTTACTTCTTACCTCGTAACTGATATGAAATGACTAAAATGTCCCTGTGAATATATATAAAAGGGATTTAATTTTTGGTGGTGACTGGGTTTGTCGCAGAGGTGGTGGCGGGACGCTGGAGATAGAGCAGTGTTGTCGTTTTTTAAGGTAGGTTCTCGTTCTATTTATTTTCTTTATTTTTAAGAGTTGTGAAATTTTATTTTTGATTGAATTTTGGTGAAATTTGTGTTTAGTGTTATTAGGAAGGTGATCAGCGACAATTTAGGACGAAGAAAGGTGATAAGCGGCTGTTAGAGAGTAAATGGTTTACAAGTTCGTCATTTGCTTTATATTTTGGAAAGATGATTTCAAAAATCTTCGGAGAAGTCCTCTCTAGAAAACAATACAATATTTTCATAAAATTATTTTCAAAATGAAAAAACACTTATGAAAAGTTTTTTCTAAAATGAAAAAAAAAATCCAAAAGGTTTATTTCGAAATACATTTTTTTCTTCCAAAACACCTAAAATGAAATTACCACTTCCATTAACTTTAAAAAAATCACTTTCCGAAATATATTTCTTAACTTCCGGAAAGTCCATTTCAGAATACACCTTACACTCCAATTCCAGTCAAGGGCAAAATTAGAGTTTTGAAATTTTTACTAGTGCAGGAAGCATTTGATGGATGGGTTGCAGTAAGCAATTGTTTTTTGAGAAAAAGGGTTACTAAGATGGAGTTATGGGCCTCGTGGTGCAGTACAGTTTGGCAATTGCTTTTTATATTCTCACATTTGCTTCCTGCACCATGAATAGACATTTATAGCCTTGTTAATGAATACAAAAGAAGGTAGGAGTTTTCCCTAAGAGATTGGGTTGTGGGGTTATGAAATCTCTTATGAAAAATATGTTTTGGTAAGAAGTTTTTGTATTATAGAAAACGTTTTCTGTAAGAAGTTTTTATGTTATGAAAAACGTTTTCTGTAATAGGGATTTGTATTATGAAAAATATTTTTTAAAAAAGATTTTTGTATTATAGAAAACATTTTTTATAAGAGGTTCTTGTATAATGGGAAAACATTTTCGTAAGAGAGTTTTTTATTATGAAAAACGTTTTTCATGAGAGAGGGTTTTTCGTAATTGAAACCCTCTTTTATGGAAAACTTTTTCTGTAAGTCACTTTTCTACTTCTATTTTCACTATGGAAATACTTTTCTGTAAGCATTTTTCACACCCTCGCACCATTACAGAAATAGTTTTTCATAAGATGATTTCCCACCTTTGTAGCCTCCTAGGGATTTCATTTTTCATAACGAAATCCCTTCTAACTTATTTCAGTAATCTCTCTGCATCCCTACAACAGTCATTAAAGCACCCAAACATAAATCCACTTACCTCAAAATAGTGTCAAAAAAACTTTCTCTTCCACCACTGATGTCTGTCACTGCCGCTGTCACTAAAAAATATAGCTGTAACAATTTTACCTTTTTCATTTCTGACAAAGACAATTGTGATATATTATAAGATTGATAGAATAAAAAAACAATTGGGAGGGTGCAGGAAGCAACTGCCGTACAGTTTTCATATTTATTTTAACAAAATTTACACCCATATCAATTGTTATGTACTTCATATTTCATTTAGAGTTTTTTTTTTTTGGAAATCATGGACGAAATAGAACTCCAAATTTTACCTTTCAATTATAATTACGACATTTAGCAGACTATAAACAACTAATTCTTAATTATATGACATTAAAGTTAACATTCCACATTTCTTTAGGTATTTTTTGTTTACAATTTCTAATTATTTTTTCGCTTTTCATATTTTTGTAATTGTCATTTTTGGCAGTAGCTATTTGTTGCATCGTTATCATTTATAGTTTTGGACACTTTTATCCTAACATTATTGCATTTATTATCATCACTCTTATTGTTAAATTGTCATTCCTTTTAATTTCATTTGTCTTACTAGTTTTTAAATTTGTTTCTTTTAAACTTATTGTCGATATTGTCAATTTTTATCAGATTACTCTTCTCATTGTAGAACTTATGATCAGGTGGGAAATTATACTAAATATTATCGTATGACCACTCTTTTTATAACGAGTGCAAATACATAATTGATAGTAAAGATCTACAAGAATACCATATGATATGCATCGTTAAGAAAATCTTAATGGTTGAATATCACAAGAGAAAAAAATAAAAACACTTCGAATATAATAATATCTAAAATTTGATAAATAAATCTATTAATAACACAATAAGAAGAAATGAGTAACTATTAGTTTGAAGGTTTTTGCTTCATATCTTATTTTCATTTGATTGATTTAAGCACGTGAAAAAATGGCTTGAAACTTGATAAAATTTTTCACTGTGATAGGAAAAAGAAGTTAAAAATGTTTTCAATTTCGAACTTTTAAATACCACACTATCAATTAAAATAACTATCACTTTGTCAAGTACATATATAAAGTTATCTTAGAAAATAATTAATTTTGGTGACAATTTTTAGTTTTAAATTATTTCTAAATTAGGAGCAACGTTTATCATCATTATTATTATTATTATTATTATTATTATTATTATATATGTGTTGATTGAAGGATTATTTTAAACAATTTGCTCGACTTAATGATACTCAATTGGTATATATATATATATATATATATATATATATATATATATATATATATAT
>Ga0099824_1003106_pt1 | contig 24246 bp, 7 predicted proteins | sample SiratrowhiteBW_FD_76837 | JGI IMG/M metagenome (GOLD analysis project Ga0099824, IMG submission 76837) | Root nodule microbial communities of legume samples collected from California, USA - Siratro white BW | ecosystem: Host-associated > Plants > Roots > Nodule | place: USA: California...
TAATAATCGTATAAAATAAAATACTATTTTTTTTATTTATTTTTTATGTGAATAAAATAATTTTATCTTTTTATAATATATATATATATATATATATATATATATATATATATATATAATATTTATACCCTGTTAGTTTTATTAAAGTTATTTAGGTTTTCTTGATTTTTGGTCAATATGGGTGCTACAGAATGGGATTATTTATAGTGAGGCGATTTCTTGTTTCATTTATTAGTCAGATTGTGGAAAGACAAAGTTCAAAGTTGAACTATTTTGTATACACTAAATTGATGCTTCAATCATCACTTGTTGTTAACAGTGTTTGTTAGTTGGTTTTGGTTCTGTCTCTTACCCAATTAGAACTGTAACTTTGTTTCTAATTTATCTATGTATCCAGATCAAACTCTCTTTACATTCTTCAGATATAAAATATATTTAAAATTATATTATATTTTAATTATATTTGATCAATTTTCAGCTTACTCATTCATAATGAGAACATCTCATGAAATTTACATAATTAGAGATTTTTGAGTGCTTCTACAATGACTGAATAATAAATAGTTTGTTAAATTTAATAACAATATTAAATAAATTAGCATATTAACTTCTAATTTAGATTAGAAATTCTCTAAATATCATCACTAAACATGATAACTAGAACTCACTAAACATGATAAAAAAAAAACATTCTATCTCATATAATATCTCATTTCTCTAATCATTCACGCAACCATAATTGGATTATGAGACATTTATTCAAGTGCATATTTTTCGACATTTAGTTAATTAGAAATTTTATTGTTCAATCAATTTGTGGGGTTTCATCCACCAATATTAAATAATAAATTGAATAATTATATTTTAAGAGGAGAGATAAAAACAAATGACTAGATGTTTTGTAGCATCCCTATTCTCTTCATGATTGAAGCTTCAAACATGACTAATTTCTTGACATTCAAAATTATATTGTATGCACATCACTACATGATCATGAATTTTATTTTTATTTTTTTACGAATTACGCATAAAAACATACCTAACTTGCAATTCAGTCAAACAAACTAGGTTTACATCTTGATTATTCTAGCTTAGCATCTGCATATGCTCTAAATATGTAAATAAATTTAGATCTTGATTCATAATAACTTTGTTTATTGGCCAAAGATTTTGTCGACTTAAGTGATTCTTCATTTCACATGCATTTTTCTATGTTCGAAAGAGAAAAGGTAGTGTCACTATTGGCTTTATCGAAGGGAGTAAGAGGTGGACCATGATTGTTGGATACCAAACTGTGTTTTCATACCAAACAAACGTTATTTAAGAGGGCATATTCCCCTTTAGGTCTGTCCAAGTAAAATATTTCACATCATCACTTTTCACCTTTTACGGTCAAAAAGGAGCCAATGCATGACATGACAATATGTAGACTTATCTCTCAACCCGACAAGAAGTTGGAAGTTAGAATTCTGTTGGAATCCATCATGAAAAGAAAAGAATCAAAGTTCATAAAGTAAACAAGGAGAAAATAAAATAATTAACCTACTTTTTATGTTGGTAATTAATGCATGCGTAATTCCGTGATTAGGTTACTTTAATATCAAGGAAAATCTCCTTTTCATCAAGTTAAAACCCAATCAAAAGTGTAATTAGTTCATTAATGACACGCTTAAGGTTTTCCATCATTTTGCAAACCTAATTATAAGTAATTCTTTTTCTTGATTGAAGGGATAGATATGACATTAAAAGTTTTTTTTTTTTTTTAAGATATGTGTTGTTATAAATTGAATCAATGTACAATATTATCATAATTATAGACTTTTTTTTTGTTTTCTTTTATTTTAGTATTGGTTTTGGAAGGATGAGGAGGATATTTTTAATTTTACTCTGACATTCAAGTCAATTATATGATATAATAATTTAAAGAGTTCTAAGAAATTTGTTATCTTTCTCCTTAAGACATATATTTGTTTATATTACTTAAGTTGGATTTCTCCGCATACCGATGGTTAATGTAGGTCCAATGTCTTCTTAATGATGATTTCAAAGTAGATTTGTACCTAATTATTGTTAATGAGGTAATTATGCGAAAATTCTACAAATAAATAATTACTTAACAAGAATTCGAGATACTGACACGTGTTGCTATATTGACAGCATGTCGACGTTTGGGATTAGGAGTTGGCATCTCAGCATGTCGGACGAGGCGCTCGAGCAATAGCGATGAGTATTTGAAAGAAAAATTATTTTCTTTGTTGTCTATTCGGTTGTATGACATGTAATCAACCCGTATGGTGTACTGGTCCCCCAGGCTCGAGTAGTTGCAGAGAGTCCAAAATGTCTCAATTGTTGAGTTTGTCAAGGGATGTGAAGGGTCACTTTATCACGATCGGTTGGGGAGCAAACTCCCCATGTTTCACTACCTATAAATAGATAACACAGGGTTCCACATTTATCTTATTTTGTACCCATTATTGTTTGAGAGTATACCAGTTGAAGAGACAGTCCAAGAGGTAAATCATGTATTCCCTTTCTTTTGGTTCCTTTTCAAGTAAGTTTGAGAGTAGTGATAAGGATGTGTCGGGAGTACATGGATTTGTTTAGCTTGAGTGCGAGTGATTTCGAAAGCACTAGCGAATCATAGTGGGATCACAATTACAAACAAAACAAAATTTCATATTATTGTTTGAGTGACATATCACTGACAAGCAAATACTAAGTTCCAAAATATTCTTACAAATTTCTAGATAAGAGATAATTCTTTCGATAATTTTCTTACTCCAATCTCAAGTTCCAACTTATGTGAGAACTTCTATCACTTGATTTAAAAGCTCTCTACCTTGAATGACCAAAAAGAAACTTAGAATAATAATACTACATAATAACATTAATTTCTATTACTTGAGCATCACTAGAGTAATCAACTGAAACTCTAGTGATATATAAAGAAAATAACAAAATCATTAGATTGCACAACAATTTATCAATATCAAACTAACATTTTTTACAATTTCTGACATGTAATGTAACTCAATTTCCATCTATTAGTACAACCAAAATCACAATTCTATCCCTTATTAAAAATATGATGTACCAATTATCTTCCACCAAAATCAACATAATTCAACAAGTAGAGTCCAACTTAAAGACAATAATTCTTTATTTAACATAAAAGCTCAAATTATACAAACAAAACTAAATAATGTATTAATATAATTCAACTTCTCTTAGTTGACAATTGTTTGTTATCCAATAAACAATAGTTCCAAGTTAAGAGGAAGAACTGAAAAACTCTCAAAATTCTCATAAATTCTAAGCTACTCAATCTAACCAATCAACCAATACACTGATTACGAACTAGACTAATTATGATAAAATATTTTTAACTAATAAAACTTGTAAAACTATATTATATTCACATATAAAACCAAATATAAAAGGGTAGGAAAATATTATAGTAAAAAAGAAACTTACTCTAATTTAAATTCTTATTAGACATAGTTGGTCTAGCTAAAGCCACCTTCTAAGAGGATAAATTTATTCGGACAAAAAAAAAAAAAAGAAATAACTATATAAAGTTAGAGAGAATATAAAAAAATATATAGAAAAGAAATTTAAAGTGATTGTAAAATTTGAAAACAAATAACTAAATAATCAAAATTTTAATTTAAATAATTAGACATAACTTACAATTTTAACATTTATTCTTTTCAATACCATCTCTACCAACTTAGAGAAACCAAATCTTAACACTTCTTACATTAGATAAAATTATTGGAGACAAAGGAAAAAGTATCTATGAATATATATGTATATTTAATAAAATCTTATACCCAAAATTAAGATTTGAGAGAATGATTAAACTATAAGAAAATAGTATTTAGTGACAATCAAAAATCAATGCTAACAAGTAAAAAGAGACGCTAATTAGTTAATAGTGTTAAATTTATATCATATATGCAATTGAATTAAAATTATGGATACTAATTTATCAACATCGATTTGAATGTTGAATCTATCTAACATCAACTAAGCTGACTCTAAGTAGCATCAAAGTTGGAGTTCTCCATATAATACAACACGTTCATTTTCTTTTTGTTTATCAACCACGATCATATTTTTCCCTCTTTTCACAAATTATTCCTGGTGGAATCTTCCAACAACACATGATGAGTAGTAAAGTTAACTTGGTCTCCAAAACTGAGTTGTGAGAAGCTATCATGATGGATCAAGAAGTGAGAACATAAAAGAAGATGATCATTTATCAAGACATGCTCACACAACATGTGATCGATCCAATTGCTCGATTTTTTTAGAAAATTGGATGTGGATGTTGAATCTAAAGTGTGATGGATGAATTCTGATGTGTTATGTGAATAAACTTAGAGCTCATTTTATCTTTTTAATTTTTTTAAATCTGTTGATTAAAAGTACCTAGATAGATAGATACACAAGAAGATGGTTATAGTATTTTCCTTTTTTTGTTTTAAATTAAAACTTATCTACAATCTTTATTTTAAGTCATAGAGACACAAATTATAAAATTAACGTTGACATAAAATTAAATAAATAATAAAATTTTATTTTATAGTCAAAATTGAGACTTATTTAAATAAACATTTAAAATAAATAAGATTAGAAAATTGCTTCTAATTTAAATAAATATAAATATTAAAAAATAAATTAACTACGAATATGCCAACCCCAATTTTAATAAATATTAAAAATAAATTAAATAAATATTATGTGATTGATAAATCAAATTAGTACCATTAATACTAATTTAAATGAATATAAATATTAAAATTAAATAAGATAGTGTAAACTTAATCAATTCTATTTTTAATAACTACTAAAATAAATTAGATTATCTAGTTCATAATAATTTAAATAAATATTAAAAATAAATTCAAATAGTATTTTTAGTTTAAATAAGTATAAATATAATAATTAATTTTTATATATTTAAGTTTGTTATTTTTTTATTTCATTTTCATTTTAAAATTGGTTTAATTAATTTTATTGGTGGGAGAATCATATACTATGCAATTGGTAATATTCTGATAGTGAATATTTGGACATCATTCACATGTGCGATGATAAGTTATATGCAGACATCTTTGTTATGTAAATGAGAACCTTCAGTTTTGTAGCCACAATGCCAGCATCCATAGGAATTGATTTATTTCAGAATCTCTTGAAAGAAAAAAAAAATAAAACATCAATTAATGACTTGTCATACTGGTAACAACCTTATTTGTCTCTAGATCAGTACAGTGTTTTTCATGTTTCAACGACTAAAGAAAAGAAGAATGAAATAATCAATGAGTTACATTAAATTATAGTCCTTTATAAATTCTATCCAAACCTTCAATTTTCTTTTTGTCATTGCCATAACAGATGGGTCAAACCTCCTTTGTCCCAAAATTAATGCATCTTTTTGGGCACAAGTAATCATGATTTGAATACCTAATTCTCCTAAGTGTGATTATAAATAAATAAATAAATATATATATATATATATATATATATATATATATATATATATATATATATATATATATATATTATGTTCAAACTTTTGGTTGGTAGGTCTAAAGGGTGCAACGGATTTCATGGAACTATACTAAAAGTTACTCTTCAACTCCATAAAAATGATTATCACAGTTGACCCAAAACTTTGTGATTTTCCCTTAATGAAATCCAATGTCGTTATAATTTTTTACTAAGCCTAAAGTTGTTATTATTAAATTGTAAAAAAGTTCTTCTTTCTTTGATGAAGACTTGTGGATAATAAAATATTAATTGGAAGACATGAATCTAGAGCTAGCTAGGTTGCTTTATGCAATTTCCCTTTTGAGATAGAAAATTCAGTTGGCAATTTTTCATGATCGAGAACATTAAGGAGTGTCATTTTCAAACGAAAATAAACTTTATGGTTATGTGCCGGTGATGCTATCCTCAAAAAGGAAATTGTGTACAGTTTCAACTGGGCATTATGCTTTTACTGTTAATCAAGTTTTTGTTTTTTAAATTGTGATGTTGGTACGGATTCTTTATCATAAAATGTGACTAATTAGATTGGATAGCTTTAATAGAGTGTTAAAATGGGTTTAAAACTCTTGGTCAATCCCATTTACTACACCTTGAAAAATAAAATAAGATTGGTTTAGAAATATTTTTGTTCCCAAATTAATTCTTTTAAGAAGGCAAGCTACATCAATTATTTGAGATATTGTTCACTTTAGAGCTCAGTTACTTCGTCATGTTTTTATCTTTGAAAGGCATTTTAAAAGATTAAGGGAGGAAGATGTATATAAATTGATTTTGACCTCGACTCTTAAGCGATGTGGGACTATTGGGTGTAATGGATCAAGCTCCCCAAGTCGAGAACTAAGGGAAGAGATCCCCACAGATGGAGCCAATGTTTCGATCTCAAATCCGTTGAGATGATATCGCTAGGTCAATCACCACGGAACAACCAAACTCCAAAGCGGACAATACCTCGATCACAGTGATTGATCCTAACGATATCATCTCAACAGATTTAAGGTCAGAACAATTTTAATTTTAAAATAGATCAAATTTTTTGACTTAGCTCATAATTCATTTTAAGATAACTATGATTTAAAAAATTTCACACATTTCAGAGGTAAAAATAAACATGATTTTTATAGGAATAATTTCACTCTTTCAATAAATTAGTGACTCTGATACACTGTTTAATTCATCAACAACTATTTTTAAATTTTTTATTATTTTCTATAGTAATTATTTACTACTTTTAATTGTATAGATTAGTATTTTACTATTTTAAGATTAGAAGTTTGTTTAATAATATTTAAATAATTTTAATGTTAAATTTATTTGTTTTTCTAATTATATAAATTAATACTTTGACTTATTATATTTATAATATTACTTTTTACTTTTACATGTAGTTTATTTTTAGTGAAATAGGTCTTAGTATACTAGATTTAATATATAGAGACAATTTTGTAATTAAAAAGTTTGGAGAGTAAAATATATTTAACTTAACCATCTCACTAATCCATCAACCCACACGGATCAAAATAAGTTATCAAATTTTTGGTTTATCTAAAAACTGAGTTAGATTGAATTGTCTCATCTTTAACTCATTTCTTGATGATCTAATCTAACTCATAAATTAAATTAACTTACTTTATTATCTCTAACATTTCAATATTTTTAACATATTTTTTTAAAATTTTTAGAATGACATTATTCAAAATCGGTTTCCAAACCAATTAGTTAAACAAATCAAATTGTTAACAACATATTTTTCTTAAATTTTAGAGTGACATTGTTGTTATCTTGAATTGTTTGATTCTAGATTTGAATATTTTAAAATTAATATTTTATTTTTTTATTAATAACTAATTTTTATTCCTATATTTATTTGACATTTTTATTAAAATTTTATTTTATTTATTTATAAAATATGAATGGAAGAACTTTTTTAAAATATTCAAATATGATAAGACCAAACTTGTTGATTCAGAATACTTATGAAATAGAATAAAATAATATTTAATATAGAAAATAACTGTGTCTATTTTAAAAAATTTATACTTTATAAAAAAGTGTATAAAAATGAAATTTGACACCAATAATTTAATATCCATTACTCGTAATTTTATTCTACGCACAAAAATTTTATATGATTTTCATAAATTTTGTAACTGAACTCACACGTTATTATTGTAATTTTTATTTTTATTTTTTTTATAAAATTCAAATTAAGCATCACTAAAATTATGCACTATACTTTTAAAAGAATGTCTCCATAATATTATAATAATAAATTTTAAGATTTGAGTATATTTTCGCTTAAAATTATTGTTTACCGTCACTGTAGAAATTGACTTAATTTAGAAAGAAAAGAAAAATTAGGTCATTTTAGCTGAACGTATAGTAAGTACTATTTCTTTATCTCTTAATTGACTTAGCTTTCTTTTATATTATTTATTTTAAACAAATAATTATACATAACTCGTTTTAGACTCATCTTATCAAAATCATGTTTTGCTCTGTTGTGATATCGATTTAATTGTTTTTAGTGTTGAACAAATTTGCTGAAATTGTAAAAACAAATAGGATAATTATGATGGGAACATCAACACTTTCAAAATCAAAAGAAAAATATTTCATTGTAAGCAATTAATATGTATTACTTATTTCTGCATACAAATAATATATGATCTCTAGTTAGCACATTTCCATCTCTATACAACTGTCATTTATTCTCTATGTAAAAACTAGTAATAGGAAAAAATGTGATATATATGGTAAAGTATAAAGGCTTTAAATTACTATTTTTTTTTCTTTATATGATTATCTTATACGATAAATTAAAACCATAAAACTAATTTAAATGGAACGGCTATTCCCAAAATTACTTTTGTACTTTTGAGAAATATTGAAAATTTCTATGTAGACTCATAGAGTGGCTCCGACACTAACCACAAATATCATGGCATCAACAACAGTTCAAATGGATTAATTAGCAAGACAAAATTATCACAATAAATAGTGAAACTTATACAATATTTAACTTTTTAATATATATAAAAATATAGGATAAGTCTTGGAGCTTCCTAAAATTAAAGTAGACTTTAAGACTTTATGATTGTTTATACAAATATTTGTAATGCTCTCTTATTAGAACTAATATTCTAATATTGTTTTTTCATAATTAAGATAACACACTCAAAATAATTTTTCTTCACACATTTAATATGTTGAAAAGTGTCACATAACATATCTCAATTTTTAAGGCTTCATTAATTTAATATCAGACAAACTTCACTTGTGTGTATCACTTATTTTGATATGCATTGCTTGTTCTACCATGCATAGGATTGTTGAAAAATCTTCATTTAATTTCAAGATTAGAAGACGAAAATCTAAAATAATTTTTAGAGTGGGGAAATGACTCAAATTAACCTAAGTCCTAGAATTGGATAGGGTGCTAAATTTATTCATTAATTTTAGTAGCTATATCTACTAATGTTTCTTTATTCATTAATTTCTTAACAAATCAACAAGTTAACAGTGTGATTGATATGCTGGTTCAAGACCAAATCTAACAACCTAATTAAAGTAACAATTATTTTCAAGTCGTGTCAACATCAACAATGACTATGCAGAATGTGTTTAAATATATTTATTAGTTTTATGTTGGGTAAGAAAGGTCAATTTTTTTTTTCATATGACAAATAAGTAACCTTCCCAAATAATAATGAATAATCCGAACTTGTAAATATATTTCAGTTTTCCCTCATTATATATGATTCTAAAAAGCATACTTCAAAGTTTAATTTGGAAATTAACTTTAGGGTGTAGTTTTGTAGCTACACCCCATAATTTATTTGCACCAATAGATTAAAGTAGAATTATTTAAATCATCTATTTTTAAATATTTTAATGGCATAGATATATAAGAGGCCACTTTTAAATAAGTTTCTTGATTGGATACCACTCATACCACGACTAAATGACTATAGAAATATTTTTTTAATGTCATAGTTAAAACTAATAAGAATATTTACGGTTAATATTAAATCAGAAACTAAAAAAATATTACCTTCATTTTAAGATAACTACGGTTTAAAAAAATCACAGATATTAAAAGTAAAAATAATATGATTTTTATTCAAAATAATTTCACTCTTTCAATAAATTCGTTCCTTTTTATACATTGTAAATATAAATACTGGTGCAATTAATTTGAAGATATAATAGAAAAAAAATAGCATTTTATGAAAAACTGAAAATGTTAATAATTTTTTTTTCTAAATATTACTTTTAAGAGAAAACATATAAATGTAAGTCAAGATATTAGGTCATAATTTAATTGATTCCAAGTTTATTTTCCCACCTTTGGCTCAACAATAAAAGTTTACTTAATCAACTCGATAAAGGGTAGATTTGAATTCTGCCCAGAGAAACTTTGCACTATCATTATTTTGAATCCATTTGTTTGGTGACTTTCTTTTTCTTGTGCACAATAGTGAAATGAGATGCAATATTTGCTTTTGACTGGCTAATTATTGATTTTCATTTTTTATATATGAATATGATTGCAGAAAATATCTTTTATCAGGAGACTAATATTTTATAGAAATTGAAGACAATAGAAGATGAATTACTTCTATCAAGTTTTTTTCATACAAAAAAGCTAAAATTACTATTTTCATCCATATATATTATTCTTATAACTAATGCATATTAATTAATGAAGTTAGTTAATTTACTTAGTACTATTAAAACTTATTAATATAATTTGTACTACTTTTAAAATTATTGTGACTCACCATCTCATTTTTTTCTACTTAGTTATTTTTCACCTGTGTTGGTCATATTTATTATTTAAGGTACTTTTAGTTAAAATAATTAATACAAGAAATAACTTAAAAATAGATTTTAAAAATATGCAATTTAAAAAAAATCTATTATATTTATAGACAAAGGTACTAGTTGTTACTAAAAAAAACTAGAGACTATAATAACTTTATTGATTAATTTCCCTTTTATTTTCCAAACCAAAAAGAAAAACATTGATGTGCCCTACATCTTAGGGAACAAAGTGTAATGTGGTAGGTACATCGTCGATTCGATGCTTTTCGTTTCATGCTTCCTTTCCTTGGGTCATCCACAATCACTGCACAAATCTCGACCTCATCATTTGAATTCTTTATTATTTTTTATCTATTTGAAAAGTTGAAATATATAAATAATATATCCTAATAATAATAATGGTAATAAGTTGGTAAAATAATTGAGTAAAAATCTGTTAGATTATAATTGTTGATTTTTTGAAGAAAGATAGTGAAGAGATTGACATCAATGAATCTATTCACATTTAGAAAGAGATTGTTAGAATAAATCTAAGTTAGACTAATTTTACATTAAATCAAAATTCATAAAAAGAATAATATAAAAAAAAGATTCACTTATTGTCAAATCTCTCCTAAATTTCTTCTTAACAATATTCAACATTAATAAAAGTCTTCCTTAAAATCTTATGTGAAATAATATATAAACTTGGTAAGAAAAAAATTAGCATAGAACTTTTCAGGAGATATTGATTTGTTATCTAATATTATACTCTTGTTTATCGAATCTTTTCAGTATTTTTCCTAACAAAGAAAACTAACATTAACAAAAGTTATCATGAAAGTCTTATGAGTGAAATTAATCTATAAACAAGGTCAGAAAAAAAAAATAGCATGCAATTTTTTATGAGACACTGATCTCTTAGGTGGTTTTGATAGAGCATCAATTTTGTGTTGTTTTGATTGTTACAACTTTTTCAGGAAAAACCTTGACTATATGAAGGTATATATGGTATATATTTAAAACATGATATAGTTATAATAACAACCAAAAAAAATTGCTTGACATTAATAGAAGGTTTGTTCCCAAAAGAAAGTGCTGAGAAAATGACTTTCCACCTTATAAGTTTTGGTCTTATTTTCTTTTTTGCTGAACATACATATAGAGTCCTCCCCACATATCTTTTTCAGGAAACTATGATTAAAGTAAAATTGGACCACTATGTATAACTAATATCTGTGTGGCTGCTTCTGCAAATAACTATTTAAGAATTTAATATGTTTTACATGTATAGCCTTACTTGGATAAGCTTTTCAATAAATTTTATAGAATAAGAAAAAAAAATTGAAAAGAGAAGAAATTTAAAAAAATGAGATGACTTTTTATAACTTAGTTTATTTATAAGTTAAATTTAATTTCTGAAATAGATTATTTCCCTTTTTATTATAAATGTTTTTCAAGAAAGTTTACAATATTGCAAAAAGAATAAAGGGTTAATTATATTTTTTTTCCATTGAAATATTTTTGTTTGATTTTTCTATCCTTATGAAAATTTATTTTTTTGCTTTGGTCCTTGTAATTTTGCTTTAGTCTTCTTATTATATCTTTTTTTTAGTCTCTATAATGTTTTGTTTATTAGGAATCAGTTTCTTTTGAAAAATATTGGATAGGGTCTAAAAACAAATTATTTACATATTATATCCTAAAAATTAGGCATATTAAAAACACTAATACTAAATAACAAATAGAAAAATAAAAATGTATATTGAAACCAAATATGAAACAAGAAATTTTAGGAAAGATAAACAAAATGCATTTATATTTGAGGACCAAAATATAATCAAGCAAGAAATCGATCAATATTATATTTATGCAATGGACCCATATGCTTTTGCTACTTTAATGAATCAAAATATCAAACATGTTTGTGAAACTGCTGCTCAAATCCAAGTGTGTTAAGTTTATTAATTCCTAAAAACATATCTTAAAATATTAATTACTTAAGCAAAAAAAAGCCTAAAATGATCTTGTAGTGTACATTAATTGGTGTTTAATAATTTTTTAAGTACTTGTACGAAATGCACTTAAAGTACATATTCCAACAACTCATCCTGCAGGTAATATGTCTTGAAAGGGAGAGAAATTAAGAAAAGAAATATTAGATCAAATATTAAGTAAATAAAATAAAAGAAAAAATGCATGTGAATATTAATTTCAGGTGCAAGTTGATCGAATGTGTTTTTTCAAACAACAAAACTTTTTCTTTCTCTTTTTCCCCACAGGCACAATAATGCAAGTAGGTATATGCAATTAAATATGGTGCTCATAGGGTCCCATGCAACGTGATCAGTGTAGAGATTCATCAGATCCACCTAATTGTTATTATTCAGATGAAGTGTTTGGATATTAAAATTTGACTTGATTGAGATTTTTTTTTTTTTTGGCAAAGTTTGGACTCTTTCATTTATTAATTATAACTAAAGAATAAAGGTGAATTGTATCTCATACACCCTAACATGGGATAAAAAGAATTCCAAAGATACATTAATTAGAATATTGATGTGTAAAATTTTCTTATAGAATTCATTATTTGATTACTTTTTTATATTATAGGATAGATTTTATGCATGGATTATTTTGAACTTTTTATATCCGACTTTTTATGTGGAAACTGACATATATATAGATTGAAATGGAAAAAAATAACAATTTTTTATATGAATACTAAAGCAATTGGCATAATAAATAATTAATAAGTAATATTCTTCTAATCTTATTTTCTCTTACTTTTCGTAAATCTTTTTGAGGAAAATGTACGAGTCTTTAAATTCTACAATTAAAGATGATAAACTTTAATACATATCAACAAACAACCTAAATTCTAATTCATTCAACATATAATTTTGAGCCTAGGACACACTTAGAAAATGGAAGGATTAGGAATAATGTTTGAACATATAATTTAGAGTTTAGGACACACTTAAAAAATGTAGGGACTAGGAAGAATGTTGGCGAAAAGGCACATGTTTTGTTATCATTACGACATGGAGGTGTTCGAAGGACATACAAAGGCTTGGAGTTTGCAAAGACATAAGGAGAGTCATATGTCTAAAGGGATAATCCTAGACCGAGGGCACCATCATGACCTTGGGCTAGGTGTTCTTAAGGGTGAGCTTTATGTATCAACATTAGTGTGGTGGCAAAGTCAATGTGGTTATAGCAAAGAAGAAGTAGGTATGGTGACAAAGAAGAAGGGAGTGTGGTGGTAGAAAAAAAGATGCAATAGAGAAGAAGAGACAATGTCGTGTTAAAGTTCTTATTAGAAATCTTTTTAATGTTCTTGTTAGATACTCTCTTAGTGTTCTTGTTAAATAGTTTGGTTGGACAGATTGGTTTGTTAGATAGTTTAACTTGTTGCTCTAGCTAGTTGAAGAATCTATTGTGCTTTAAGTTATAATAGATACTTTAGTTGAATGAACTGATTGTCTTTTTGGGCCTTATCCTTATTGGTCTATTTATTCTTCCTTTGCATGTAAACCAAAATATGAAAAATTGTCATGTTTTTGTTTCACAATCTTCTTATCGTCTTTGTCTTCTTCATTCTTCTACATTCATTATGTCTCAATATGGTATCAGAGTCAATTGTCATTTAATTAGATACCCATTTAGAATCTAATGATATTAGTGACTAAAATCTTGGTAGCTAATGTTAGATATCAATTATCTTGACTTAATTGGTCACTAAATTCAATTATTATTTTTATTTTGTGGTTATTTAGCAACCAAAATTTAATTTGGTGGTTATTTTGGTCACAATTAACAACCATTTTATTTGGTAGCTAACATTGGTGTCTAAATAACTTTTTCTTATAGTGAAAGTACATTCTTGTAGTCTGACTCAGCTTGGCGTGAAAATGAGAATACATCATATCCACATGGGGAGTTCTCGGCAACTTTAAGAGTTGAGCTTGAGACTTATCTTCTAATGTGAGTTTGGAGGTGTAGGCAGACAATGCATTGTGTTGCATTCCTAAGATCGTGAGCAGACCACGACTTTAGATCTTATCTTATAGATTGAGTGTTTCCAAGTGCGTTAGTTTGATCGGAGGATCTCTTACTAATTAATGATGAACTCGTTCTTATTCATCTGCTCATGCATTCTCCTTTCCTTTGTACATCGAGAGAGGAAAATAGTATGTGGCCTATCAAGCTTGAGAAAGAAACATGTTTGCTTGGTAATGCTTCGATGCATAGAGCCATAAGCAAATAGTCTACTTGAGGAGCAATGTTGATAGAGGTTGATGGCGTTATAACGTTTGTGCTTCTCTTATAACAATACCTTGGTCATCATCTAAAGTTCAAACATATCGACATGATCATTCCACTCATCATAACAACACTAAACTCTAGATAGACAAGATTAAGCTCATACGAAAATTGTATCCAAGTTGGTCTTGATAGACAAATCTAAGGAAGGAGTAAGCTCACTTCAACGCCTACTTTAAACATTTTTTTTAGAGAAATAAGAATTATGAATGGAATAACGTTGTTTTAAACAACGTTCATTTTCCAAACATATATATTTTTTTAAGAATTTTCTTTTGTTAGACTGATTGTGCATCGTGATCAAGGTAGATTCTTCACGTAAAACAGGGTGCATTGAGCCTTTGGGAAAGCATGTATATATTTTATTACATCTTTTTATTCTTATTCCGTATGAAATGTTAAACCATTATTGCCTTTACAAGCCATCTTTAGAATGTATGTGACAGACATAATATATGTTACATCTGAATAAATGATGAAGTACAAAGTATTTTTATTACTTGTAGCCTTCTATAGGTTATGACATGGTCATTTAAGCGCGTCATCTCCAATTGTAATGGGAAGAAATGATATTGGTTTACCAGGTAACACCTAGTATTTTATCAATCGCAAAGATTCATCAACTAACTCGTTGTAGAGATTACTAAACTTAGGCAACTACTCTTCTTTAAAAGTGCAAATCGAACTTTTGGCACAAAAAGATGTTGAAAGCGTTTTAGCACTTTTGTAAATCAAACTCTTTCCTTTTTCTTCCTAATGGATGGCTTTATATAGGTGCAGAGGAAAATAGTCGTTGCAAATCCTTTTCTAATCGTTGAGTAGCTTCAAACTTACTTGAATGGTTTCCTTACGTCGGATGAGCTTTGATGTAGAAGATGCATTAAATGTTTTCCATGTATGCATTAAGTTTTCTTCTCAACATCTCAATAGTTGATATACTTATCTCTCCTTGGACAGAGTGTTGTTACTTCAACTTGTGTAAAGCAGGAGTCATTACTTTTTCAAGTTTGACAATACTAGTGTCAAGTTGTTGTTGAAGAAAACTAACTTTGGCTCATTTTTTATAGGATATAAGCCTGAATGGGTCTTTTTGTCATACATACGAAACAAACATTTCTTAAAACATAGAATAAACTTACAAATATTTATGAAATATCATGTATTTGGACTGAGTATGAACAAATATTTTACTATATATAAAACAAAAGTATACAATATTGTATCGCCTAAAAATAAAATATTTATATATTATATCATATGTTTCTTTAACGAAGATTATCATCTTACAAACAAAATATAACTATATTTTATAGTGTATTGCTTTTAGCATTTAAACGAGATTACGGTTGGACATTTCCTAATAGACTAGTATATTTCATATCTTTTTTTTTCATGTTTTATATTCAATATTTCACTCAAGTCGTGAGTGAATTCATTTCACCTTAACACTGTTATAGTCAATTATTATAAAATATTATTTTATACTAAAAGAAAGAAAACAAAATAATTTTTTAATAAACAACAAATAATTAATACATGATATAAAACCCATTGTTTAGATGAATTGAACGAGAATGTTAGACCTTCATTTCATCTTTCTTTGTTATATGTCAATGAAATCTCATCTGTGTTAGTGAAGTCTATATATTCTGTTTAATTTGCTTTTAATTTTTTAGTTTGTCAAAATTTGTTTTTATTGTATTATACTTTATGTCAAAATTGGACAGGTTTGGTCCAGAATGTCTAGGCTGCTAATACATACCAGATTTTAGAATATTCAAGATACATATATTGGTCCATGCATATTTCACAGTGGTGGATATTGAGGGCCACACTATTATTTTGGTGTGAAGGGACATGTTATGCTTTTTAGATTTCCATTCATTTAGTGTTTACAACAATAGGAATATAGCATTACTTCTTTCTATGATTAAGTAAACACTTGAAGGAGAAGAAAAAAAAAATAAAAGTAGCTTAACACAGTTTGATTAAGGTTTTGTTTGAATAACGCTTTCCATAAATACTTATAAGAACCAAATATAAAAAGAAATAAAACAATTTCCTTGTTAAATTAAAATTAGTTTAGAGTATTTAAATTTAAATACTCCTTAAACATAAATATTTTATTCATTAGAGAGATTTTAAAACTTGTATATAAACTCATTTTAATTCATGAGAGAAATTTTGTTTATTTTTTCTCTTACAAATTCTTATGAAAAAAAAAACGTGTTTTAATAAAAAATAAATCATTGCTAAAATAATGTAATTTGCTAGAAGAAGAAAAAGTTATCCAAATCGATTATAAAGTATAGTAATGAATGAATTTGACATTAGTTAATGTGGTATTTAGAATTAGGTAATTGTCAAGTCTTTTTATATAAGTAAAGATAGTAGTTATATGAGATAAAAATTATGTTTTTGGAACTAATTTTTGTGACCCTATATTAGTGAATTATTAGGTTGGTGGTGGTTGCTAAAACTAGTTTATCATGCAAAAAGTTTCCAATTATATTGTCTATGTAACAATTTATTTAAAGACGATAACAATAGATTAAATGCATGGTGAAATGACAAAGCTATGTTAATTATATGTTATAACTAAAGGCTTCGATTTGGAACTAATAAAAAAAGTAGAAAAAACCATTGATACAAAGGCAAAAAAACATTGCATTGTAATATATCTTATCATAGTCTGAAATAATAAGAATATAATAGATGTCAAAAAAATTTTAAAAAAGAGAGAAAGAGAAATAATTGTATGGAAATCAAAAGTTGCATTTCTTACAAAGAATTTGTTATATTTTAAAGGAAAATGAAAACAAAGAGACGTAGAGAAATAGGAATTGAATTTATTGATGGCATAACAAAGTACTAAATGTTTGACTTCTTAGACCCTCACAATGTGATGGCCAACAAAATGAAAAGAGAAAAGAGATAAGACAGACAATAAAGGACGAGAATGAGAGAAAGAGACTCTAAAAGAACAACAAAAAAATGTCAACAAGTGATGGAGGATCAAAGGAAAAAACCAAAAGGAGAAAGAATAGAAGAGAAAAATGGTGAAAATGGAAAACATTATTTGAGGATCTCATTAATACTTAGCTTGCTACTACTAGCATACATTAACACTTATGTTACTTAACCTAAAATTTAATTGATTAGTTACTTAATTCAATCACCAATGAGTTAAACTACTTTCACTGTAAGATAATTAATATAATGTGTAACTTAGTGACTAATTTTTCAAAACAAAATTTTATACGGATAAAAGTCACTGATTGCTATATTAATCACTAATAAGAAACTCATTTTGTTCTAATAGATTATGAAATTATTCTGTAGGAGAATGATTATGATACATTTAAGCTTGTCATGGATGGACAATATATAGTGGTGAATAATTTTTTCAAAAGAATCTATAAGAATATTAATTCGGTAAGATTATGGGGGTAAACAATCACGGTAAGAAAAAAAGTTATTTAGACATCAATTTTTAGCTATCAAATAAAATGTTATTAATTATGACAAAAATAATCATCAAATTAGATTTTGGTTGCTAAATAACTACAAAATAAAAGTAATGATTGAATTTAGTGACCAATTAAGTCAATATAATTAGTATCTACTAAGATTTTAGTTACTTGTATCATTAAATTATAAATTAGTCTCTAACTTAATTATATATCAATTTAGAATCTAATGGTATAAGTGACTAAAAGCTTAGTAGCTAATGTTAGATATCAATTATCTTGACTTAATTGGTCGCTAAATTCAATCATTACTTTTATTTTGTAATTATTTAACAATCAAAGCCTAATTTAGTGGTTATTTTGATCACATTTAACAACTATTTTATTTGGTAGCTAAAATTAATATCTAAATAATTTTATTCTTACAGTGAATTTGATTCAATTGGGACACAAGTTGGAAGACAAATAACTTATGTTGAATTTGAATCCCAAGTCAATTCAATCAAAATTTAACAATTTTTTACTTTAATTTATTTTAGTTTTTATACTTAATTTTATTGGTGTAAAAAAAACAATTTATATTACTCATTTTAGATTAATTGACCTAAACATCAACTTATAAAATAATTTTAGAAAAATAAGTTAAACTTTTTTATGGTAAGTGCTCAGCGTAGAAAACTCACTTTTACGTTAGTTATAATATTGTCCGACTTAGCAAGAATTTTAATATGATATTTACTTTATCTTTTTTATTGTAGTTGCAATATAAATGACGTTTTTCTCTTAAATTTATTTTTTCTCTAGTGATCATAACTTATTGTAGTATCCATTTGTCTTTCTTTTCCATCTCTATGGATCATTTATTGTTTTTATAGTGGACATTTCTAATTAATCATATTAGAATATCTCCAAGTATTTAATAGTAAGTATTCTATAAATGTTCTACATATTCAATTTGTTAAAATTGAATTCAATCGTTAATTTTGTATATTTCAAATAGGAACAATGCATTCATATTTTGGTTAAATTGATATTGATGGTTGATTATTGATTATTGATATTGAAATTACAGAAAAAATTAAAATAAAATTCTTTTATGTATTTTAAAATTTTTAAAATGTTTAAAATTTATTTTAGTTCGTATAAGTAAATATCTATATTAATAGGACCTTTTTATCTCGTGTGTAATCTAATGTAGAAATATTTGCTAGTTTAAATTTGTATATTGATATGTTTGGTTTCTTTTGTGGGAACAAGTTAGAACATTATCTTAACTCTTGTTGCTCTTCAGAGAAAATTTCTTTAAAAACGAGAGGATTGAAGGTAAGAGAAATTATCATGGTTTATCTAACTTGAGTTTATTAGAAATTTTGTTAGATTAAATCTTAGGTTACACAATTGACAGGAAAATGATTGCTGTTGATCTGTTTTTAATTTGATAAACCATTGTACAATGAGGAGGGTATTAAGTTGGTATAGCTAGAATAATTTTTATTGATAGAGTTTATGTAAATCCTTAGAATTTGTGATTAAATCGATTTTGAGATCTAATTATTTTGATTTAGATTAATCATTTATTTTCTTTTTTTGTGAAAATTAGTTTTGGTATTAAACAGATTTTATTATTATAAAGCCTGAATACGTAAATTCAATCAATAGTATAATTTTAGCTATTTATGACAGTTTTTGATGCAAGACTTTACGTTACTATTTAACAAAAGTTAATTATTATCAAATTATATATATAATATAAACACATGTGTGAGCACATTTGATATATTATTCTTGCAAAACTTAAAGTTTGCATAACTATACTCATTCATGATATTTATTTTCTTTTGGAAACATTTTTTAAACTTTTATTCCTCGCGTTTTTTATCCCAAAGAAAATAAGTCACCACCATGGGTAGAATATTTAATTCGCATATTTGAGACTGGCAAAATATTTGGCATATATCTTTTCATGATTTTGTCTCTATTAAGAATCACAATTATTGCTGTGGCATTAATTTCGAATTGCATAAACATATCATCGTCTATTCTTAGACGTCTGATTTTTTTCTTTTGTCATCTTTATCATACAAAAAACAATCTCACTTAGGAAGAACAAAAAAAAAAAACAATTAAAAAAATCGTAAAAATCCTATTGCTTAGGATAATATTAAGAACTTTAAATTATCATAATGTGAGTTATATATATAAGCTAAAAATCATTGTGGTTTTAAGGAACCCCAAATGATTAGTTCTTATCTTTTTCACACGCTTAATTTGGGTTTTTGGATGGATTATTTGACTCATAACTTAACCTTTTCTATTTAGGCCACTATCATGGGGATAATTTGGATTTCTTGAAAATGAGATTAGGATTAATTTATTATAGTGTGCCAAAGTTTTTTTTGTCTCTCTTTAAGCATATAGCTGAATCATGATTAATTGGTCCCGGGATTTGTCATTTCATGTTCAAATCAAGTCTATTTATCTAAATATTTGTCCCCCCTTAATCCTTAAAATCTCACTCTTTTTCAGTTTAAGATGCATCACTAAGGACAAAACTTAATTGTGATATTACATGGGTTGTTGATGTTGATTTCTGATCAGAATTAGAGTTTTCTTTTAATAATTTATACAGTAAAAAATTATTAACTATTTACCATCTATTTTACTAAAGTAAAATTTTAAACTTAATTAGAGAACACTATTAACCATTATTATAATGTATTATATATGTTTTGTAATTCTATGTGAAGTGAACTAGAGACAAAAAAAGAAAAATTGTGTAAGTAATTTGGAAATAATTTTATATTCCAAAGTTTTGAAATATTAGGAACGTGACTTGTCTCATTTAAATCAAACTCAGAGAAACATGATAAGAAAGTTTTTTGTTTTTGTCTTTTTTTTTTTCCTAATTCTTTGGATTTAGCTTCTTATTATGTTCCACATGTAATGCAATCCATTAATTTTATGGTCAACAATAGAATCACGTTATTAACTTGTGGACGCATTCTTCCTACATATCGATGAGATCTTCTTGCACTACCATATTTCTAAAAAGACCAAAAATATTTTTTCTAAATTATATAATTTAAAATATAATTTTTATATTTTAGATGATACATTTTAAAATATAATTTTTTATTTTAAATTATACAATCTAAAATATAATTTTCTAAAAATTCTAAATTGTAAAATTCATAATATTATTTTTATATTTCAAATCTAAAATACAAATTGTAAAATATAATTTATTTAATTTTTAATATTTCTCATTATACAATATAAATATAATATTTTTAATTTCGAATGATGTAATCTAGAATATAAAAAAGTTAGAGAGGGTAGAGTTTTTTTTTTTTTTCATCAAGAGTCATTTTTCTGAATCTGTGTGGAGGTGCAGGAAGAATGCATTAAAAACACGGTAATCTAATGGGCTTTCATTTTGGTCCATGTCCAACTCTCTTACAGGCTCAATAATATATATGGGTCCAAATTTCGACGGATTATTCCTAAACCTCCATGCTATATTTGTGCACCTCTATAATTTTTAATATTACAATTTTAGTCATGAGTGAAAGATTAAAATACTCTTAGTGTGAGAGAAATAGGTTAAAGGTTCAATGAAAGTTCAATGGAGGAGAAGACAAAAAGTGGAGGTACAAAGTTCACTGCAAGGTTTGTGGAGGTACAAGGTTGCAACTATCATAGTAATAGAAGGACATTATTGGTATAGTAGTTGTCGTTCAGGCGGTTCTGGCCTGAGGGAGAGAGGGATTGGTCGTCGTCGTCAATGATGAGGTATTTGTCATTCAAATTTTTTTCACGAATTGTACAATTCATAATGATAGAACTTTTTTTAATTGAATTGTAGATCGTATAATTCGTAAGTCTAAAATCAAATATTTCAAAGTTGCGAATTAGATAATTCACAAGTCATTCAAAAATTCAAATGCATTGCAGGTTACACAATCCGCAATTTATTTTTGAAATTAAAATAAGTTGCGAATTTTGTAACCCGCAATGCATTAGAAAATTTGAATGACTTGCAAATTATCCAATGACTTGCAAATTATCTAATCCATAACTTATTATAATTTCAAAAATAAATTGCGGATTGGATAATTCGCAACTTATTCAAGATTTGAATGCATTGCAGGTTATACAATCCACAGCGATGAACAACACAAAAAAACGGCCACCACCATCATTCTCTACCGCCAATGCCTTACATCTACCACTACAACACAAAATTAAACTTACAATAAACCTTACATTTCTTTCAATTGATTATATAAGTGTCAAATAATCTAATTTCTCTCCTTCGATGGACTAAAGATTTTAAATGTGGTAACTAAATGCAAAGTGCAGCAGGTGTGTAAGAGGTGCAACAACTAACGGAGGTGAAAAAGGCGAGGAATGACGGAGGAGGTGCGTAGAATACAAGATGAGTGAAAGAAGTGAAAGGTAAGGTTGGGTTAAAATATATTTTTAAGAAAGTAAATTTGTAATTTCACATTTACTATGAGTTGGAGAAAGAGACTCTGAGGGTGCAGCAAGAGCCGGTGCCAAAATTCGGACCAAGTTGAGATCAGGCCCATAAGTTCTGTGCGCCACAGTATGTAATGGCCTACATTCCCAATATTTGTTCGGCTATTGTTATTTACATTTCTAATTTTATTAATGCACTTTTTCAAAAATTATTTTTCAGAATTACGAAAACTACATATTTTTTTTTTCTCAAAAACATTCTCATAGATAATTATTAGATCTTTAAGACTTAATTGCCTTTTTAGTTTTACTATTTATTTATTTTATTAATTTTGTTTTAATTACTAATAAAAGGTTCGTTCAAGTCTTCCAATTTTTAAAAATAAATACGATCATGTAACCATTTTCAATCTAATTGGCAACAAGGTCATTAATATATCAATATTGAGAATTATGCATAATGCAATTTATGATCCATGCGTATCGATAATTTATAAAATCAATGACATCTAACGTAGGAAAGAAAAGTTATATGGTTGTATTTAAAAAAAAAAAGTATGAACGTAATATGAACCTGAAAATGGTTAAATTTTTATATTCTTTAAATTAAAAAATTTGATTGAATATTTTACTCATGGAGGAAAGAAACAGAATAAAATAAAGAAATAATAGGACAAAAATATAATCAAGTCAAATTCTAACATTCCATTAATGAATTTTTAGTAAATAAAATAGAACATCAATTGCTTTAAGGTTGTTTTAATTTTATTTTGTGTTTGGATATACTTAATTTCTTAATTTTTCCGTAGAAAATTCAAACAAAAATAGAATAAAAAATATAAGATTCTAAAAAAAATATTAGGAATATAAAGTTTGTAATACATCAACACTTCAATTCAATTATAGTGATGGACAATTTTTCAAGTAATTAAAATAATCAACTAAATCATGTCTTGTATATGTCCGTGAGATCGATCTTCAGATTTAAATATATTAATAAAAGTGAGAGATGTAAATGACAATTTTCCTTTTTTTTCTAAGAAATCAACATCGTTTCGATTAAAAAGAAAAACAAAATTCAAATCCATTTTAAACAAAAATAAATAGCATCATCCTTTTGTCAAGTTTATTACTCTTCTACATACACGAAATATGTGTGTATATATATATATATGCATACTTACCATGAGAGATTAAAAAAACATATAACTAAATCTTAATGGTATAATTATCATGAAGGATTACACATAAAATTAACTAAAAACCTTAATTATCTATATATTATGGCGTTAAAAATATTTTATTTTGTTGGATATGTGCTTAATATATTTATCTGTAACATGCATATACTTTTTGTTTTGTTTGTTGTTGGAAATAGTATTAATTAATAATCACTTTAAAAAAAAATGAAAAAGGGAAGGAGAGAGAAAGTGCTTCTAGTCCCAAGTCCAACAAAATAAAAAATCCAATCCAACAGAAGCCTTGAACCATACACTTGTACAGCCCAATAGCAGAACCCTAAAAATATATAAAAAAATAAAAAACAACTTATGGTAATAAAGGATTTATATATATATATATATATATATATATATATATATATATAATA
>Ga0099824_1003109_pt1 | contig 24235 bp, 14 predicted proteins | sample SiratrowhiteBW_FD_76837 | JGI IMG/M metagenome (GOLD analysis project Ga0099824, IMG submission 76837) | Root nodule microbial communities of legume samples collected from California, USA - Siratro white BW | ecosystem: Host-associated > Plants > Roots > Nodule | place: USA: California...
ATATATATATATATATATATATATATATATATATATATATATATATATATATATATAATAAAATTGTTTTCCACCGAATGAAAAGGACTTAACATTATTCCTCCCACCGAATGAAATGAATATAATAATCTAATACAAACATACATAGGAATGAAAATACATACAGGAAACACACACTCCTACTATCTTAATTTAATATGAACAAATGTGTCATAATTATTTTTAAATCAATTTTAATATTTTCTTCTCTCAAATAAAAAAAATAATTTCTAATAACATTCTGTTTTAATTTTGTATTTAATATATTTTACTTATACATGCCAGTTTTTTATTTATGATATATTGTAACACATTTTTAAATATTATATTGATATAAATATTATTTTTATTTTAAAATTCATAAAAATGTTTTTTAAACCATAGTAAAAATAATAATTATAATTTTTATATATACACCTGAGGAAGATAGGTACTTCAAAAAGAAAATGTAATAATATCATTAATAATTTAAAGTGATATTTTTTAGTTTTTTTAAATTTCTAATAATGTCTATATAAACATTCAATTAATTTTTTAGATATGGCAAAAAATCATCTATTTCCATTGTTTGTGCTAAATGAATAGTAAAAAAAATAATAACTACATCGAAAGTACATAAAATATAAAATTGAGATTGAAATGCTTAAATTTTTGCTATGCATGAGAGGTACAAAAAGGAAGAACAATAACTGCATTCAAAATATAGAATTGATTTCTCACTTATAATTAAAATCCAGTTTAAAGGGGAAATCAATTAAGCCAAAGTGAAAATAAAAGACAATAATAAATATGTCAATTCAATTAAAGAATGTCATGTCAGAATTTAATCCACATTACATACAAAGATATTTGTATTTAATTTAAAAGCTTTCATCAGTGCCTGATAAATTTATTAAATTGTATAATAGCTATTTTAGAAATTATTTCCATAATAAAATGATTGTTTTGGCTGTGTTGAGATGAATTAGATTAGAAATATGTTCAAATCAACCTTGATTTTGAACACCTCGAACAGGTAAGAACGACGTCGTGTTATTAATCAGTAACTTCAAATAGAACATAACCTTTGTTTCCTTAAACTTGGTCTGATTCTCAGCTCAGAAACCCAGAAGCCTTCAGCAAAACGACGAACCACTTCCAACCCAGTTCAAATCCACATGCAAAATCACACTAAGAAGTGCCGTTTGCAATTTGTGCAATGTTTCATACACTGTGCATGTTATGGTCATTCCCTCAGTCTAGAATGTACGACACGTACTCAAAACAAGCTTTACTCATTACCCACCTGTGTTCTTACTTTGTTTGGACCATTACATGTATAAATTTGCTACCTTTGATAGTCCTGTGTTGTGGATTCTGCCTCTTGAGACTTTGCCGCATAAAGGGTTTCCGAGTTTTGTATAACTCATCAATAGGTCCATTGATTCTCTGAGGTATTCTATGATTAAATTGTTTGAAAGCACTGTTTTTTATTCAATTAACATGTTCTTCTTGAAGTTGAAGAGTCTTGCAATAGGGTTGTCTGACTTCGACTTCGATTTATTTTTGCTTAATTTTTCACCAATTTTCTTGCATGTTTCATTCATTTCCTCTGTCATGTACTGATTTTTTTTTTCTTATTTAAATTGATTTTGTGTATTCAGTTTGATGTATCAGAATTCATAACAGAAATCAGTTCCCTTGCTTGTGTTGGAAGGAAATATCTATTGTGAATTCAGTGCTCAAATCCATGTATAAATTCTGCTGAATCTTTGATTTTTTGGGCTAGCCTCTTTTTCTCTTAGTTTGCTTTGGATATTTCTTGTTCTTAATGTGTAATGTAATTTAGAGAATTTTATTAATGCGTTGTTTTCCCTGTGTTAGAGAAATGGAATTCATCTGTTGTATGGATCATGTTCTAGCCACCAGTCTTAATTCTATGTTTGATGAACTGTCTGAGTTGTCATTTTCTTCTTTCTGTGTCTCCTCCAGGTGTTATCTAGAAGATTGGTCATTCATATAATATCCTACAGTGTCTGGTTAGAATAAGAAAAACTGTTATTAAGACTTTGCTAATCACCTTGGGTATACAGGTTAAGCAGTTTTTGTATCTTACAAAAGCAAATAATCTAATCTAGCACGTGCTAGGCCCAAACACCAATTTTTAGTTTTAAAAGATTTTTTTGCTGTTTTCCAGATTGATATTAATATTGGACAAGTATTACTTGCCAAATACTACAATGTGCTATTTTTTTATCAATCTCATGAAAAATCTGTGAGAGATAAAGCTTTTGATAGAGCATACTTAAAACCTTTATTCTACAGGAAGCATAATAGCATGCATTTATATCGTATAGTGCAAGTAATGACTAATAAGAACCACTAACAGAAGCTACAAGTTTAAATTATAATCAACAAGTCACAAAAAGGAAAAAAAATGTTTTAAAACCAAATACACTGAACTACAATTGTTGATATTGTATACATTATAAGAATACACACTTTTGTCCAGCTTATAAGCTTTTATAATCTATTTTTTAATGCTTCGTTTACTTACTATTGGTCACAGAGGAGGCTTCCCTATGGATAAGCAAACATAGGTGAATGCTATTTTTGTGTCAATTTGTTGAAATGTAGTGAGTTCCTTCATTTCTTTTCAATGAAAGACTTTACTGAAGGCTTTTCTTCTTTAGGTTAGGTGATACATTTAGGAAATTATTATAGTTGTTTAAAAAATAGAAACTTTGAATTTGTGATTATTTTGTTACAGAAATTTGGACACAAGGGATGCATTTGGTTAAAATGAGTAGCTGTTTTGCTTTACCAATCTACCTCATCATCTTAGAATATGAGAGCTTTTACTTCTTTCTCTTTATTTTGAATACTTTTCTTTGAGCATTACTAAGAGCAAGCGTAACAATTAGCATGGTTGGTGCATGCCCTTGTATTTACTCTCTTTGTTTGTAGTCTCTGACTTCGCAGGCATGGCTAGAAATTATGAAATGATAAATTTTTGACCCTTTTTCCTGAATTTATACTTTCTGGGCAAAATGAGAAAACAAGAAACTGGAATTTTGAATAGGCTTTAGGAATATTTAGTTAAACGAATATATTATTAACCCATCAATCACTTCTTAATAGTTAACCACTTGTCTAACTGATTGTTCCTAACATAAACTTATTTCCAGATCCTGATATAAACTAGTTTAATAGCAATATAGTAAGATTTCAACATATTTTTGTTACTATTCACTTATATTTTTTCCTTATTTTTTTGTCAACTTTTTCTTATCAGCACATGTATCATTTCTGGGTTTCTTAACAACTTCCACTAGTTGTAAGGGCTAACTAATAGTACTAAAATCGCATAGTTTGGGAAGATGGAAATCAATTATTTATTTTTCAACGTATTCTTTACCTCTTGCCAAATCCTTTTCAGTATAAGCAAGCCTACGCGGTTAGAATTTGAGAAGTTTCTTACCATATGATAGTTTCGAATAACTTAAGAGAGAAGACATATAGTTTACTCTCTTAGTTTACCAACACACTACTTGTTGAGTGATTGTAATGAATGCTTTTTACCCAATGAGATGACTCTATAGGCTTACAAAAGCAACTCTTAGGGGTTCATTTGTATATACTGTTTTTTTTATGATTGTGAAAAATTTTCTTGTATATACAAAACATTTCTTTATTTTTTTCCACGTGTGTTCTACCAAATTTTATTTCACATTTACTCTAAAAATCTCCTTCATTGTTATCACTTTAACAAGGTATCAAGAATTGAGGAATTGTGAGAGAAAAAAAAGGGAAGCTGAAAAGTTAGAGAGAAAAATCACACAAATGGTCATTAAGAGTTCATTACCTTCATCTCCCATTTTTTTGGTGAGAACTTTCGTCCATGGGTTACAAAGATGATGATTTATTTGAGAGCTCAAGGTTATGAGATATAATGAAAAATTGTAGTATTCAAACTCCATTACTTGAATATCCGACACTAGCACAACTCAAATTTCATAATGACAAAATAAAAAAGAAAAAACACATATTGTACCATATGCAGGTAAATTCATAGAAAAGCAAGTCTGTCCTGAGATATTCTGAGAAGCATCAATCGAGAACATTGTCATTTTTGACTTCTATCTCTTGAACTAAACCGAGTTCAAGGTTTAGGTTTGGAGACACATGCGTAAAATAACAAGATTAATTAAAAAGCACAAATTACTGTGATTAATACAAATTATCTCGCTTGATAGCACTACTAATCATAGGTTTCAATGAATAGTAATTGAGACAAGCCCATAACTAAAATGTCCAATTACTATCACTATAAATAGAGGTGTTACTCTCACTTGATGTCAGTTGGAGAGTAGTAGGAGTTTCAAGTTACCTATCTTGATTATCCTTTTCATCTAGTTGAAGGAACACTTATCATACAAGCAACTCTATCATATGATATTTTCACCGAGATAGTTAGTTTGAAAATTGTCAAGGAAGTATGAGATTAGTTGAATGAGGAATTACAAGAGAGTAATAGAATGAAAATGACAAGTTATAAATTTGAGAGGACATTTTGAAGTTGTCAGAAAAGAGGATAGTGAATCTATCAAAGAGTTCACTGAATGACTTTTAAACATGATCACCCATACAAGGTTGCTTGCTGAAGAATTGAGTGATCTATGTGTTGAAGAAAATCTTAATCAATCAAGTTTGAATAAAAATTCTCCTTTGTAAAAGAAAGCAAGGATTTTGGCATGATAACACTGCCAAAACTAATGCTCTACAAGCCATTGGGCTCAAACAATCTCTTAGGATGGGATGGGAGTCCGGAAGGTGTCCCAGGAGCACAAACCATAGGCAAAGTCCAACAATGGAAAAAACTTGTTGGTGATAGAAAGGAGAAGTTTAAGAAACTAAAAGGTGAAAGTTGGAAGAAGTTTCTACCTTGCAACTAGTACAAAAAGAAAAATCATACTAAAAAACTTTGTTGGTTCAAACTAGATGCAAGGTGCAAAGTCTATAACCAACTTGGGTACATGGAGAAAATAGATATTTTCTACTATTCATTGATGATTTTACAAGGATGTGTTGGGTCTATTTTTGAAGCAAAAATTTGAAGTCCTCACAACATTTCAGAAGTTTAAAGCAATAGTTGAGAGAGACTGAGATTGTAAAGTAAAGAAGCTAGTAACGAAATTTAATATATAACAAAGGAGTTTGAAAAGCTCTTTGATCATGAAGGAATCAAGCTGGAGTGAGTGAAAGAAAGAATAGAACAATCATGGATGGATATGGTCAGATGCTTATTGTTTGAGAAGGGTCTCACAAAGACATTCTAGGCTAAAGTAGTAAACACTTCCGTTTTTCCTGCGATATATGTCAACCAAGGCCTTGGAAAGATAAACAAATTGTGAAGTTTGGTGTGATAGAAAACCTTAATTGGGAAATTTAAAAGTTTTATTTTTTGGGAGCAATAGAGACTCCAAAAAGTGATATTGTGATCGAATGTAAACCGATGTACCAAGCAATGTCAAACGAAGATGTGTATGCCGGATGTAATAGAGCTTTGTGTTGGAAAAATCTAGGGGAGAAACACAACAATAAGATATGAGCTAGACCCACACAAGGACCTTAAACTTCCATAGGAAGATTTTCGATATAGGGGAGAAACAATGTGGAGATCAAACAGGAATGAGACAAGAGCTAGACTTACACAAGAGAATGACACCACCTTCAACCCAAAACTTTTAAGTATTGGGTTTGTAGGTCTTCTTTCTTATATGTTGCTAAATTTTCTCATTTTTACTCAATGTGAAACTTAGACTCATACTTGGATACCTAACCCTTTGTTAGAACTTGTTGTGAAGGATGGAAGACTATCATGCAGAAGGAGATACGTATGATTGAGAAGAATATTACATGGTAGCTCGGGAATAGACCCAAACATAAAAGGGTGATTGGTGTAAAGTCGGTTTACATTTCATGGTGAATGAAAAATTGTGTATGAATGAACATGAGATCCAAGGAGATGTAGTTGTGTATAGAATTATTATTGGAAGTATGCTTGTTGTGAGCTTATTATCCAGATTCATGCGTTCTTTAAGTCAAATTCAACAATCCTTATATTCTTATATGTTGTTCAACTTTCTCATTTCTACTCAATGTGAGACTCAAACTCATATTTGAAATGTGAGCTTTTACACATTGGTATCCTCTCCCTCAATTATATCCTTTACTTGTACCGCCGTTTATGTTAATGCTTGAACGTGTTGTACTAACACTTGTCACCCGTCATCAAGATGAACCATCACCTTTGTGTTCTTCCTTATATGCTGTTTATTTTTATTTATTTTTTACTTAATATAAGACTCAAATTCATTTGGACTCTTATTGTTTGAGAATTAGAGAAATCAAATTGGAGTATTGTAGTGCTGAATATTAGTTATCACATATGATCACAAAGTAGTTTGAATTACTAAGATCATGACTTGAAGTATAGAAGAAACATTTAAAGGAGAATGGTTAGAATTTGAGAAATTTCTTAACATCTAATGGTGTTTTCCTTTATCATTAATTATTCATCTAAATAAATAAATAAATTGTTTCTGATAACGTAATAGAAGACATAAATTGTTTATGTTGTGATTGTGAACCATTATTTTGTGATAATATACAAAACTTTTTCTTCTTCATTTTTGTCTCATCTTAATTTTTCCAAATTTTATTTCTCATTTACTCTAATGATCTCTACTCTTAACATTTTAACATAGTCCCATACTTGGTATAATATGTGAATGCATTTATGTTTTTATCTCATTAGAAATCAACTCAAGCAGGTAGGGTGTTGATTAGTTACTATTTGACATTAATCCATTTTGTATCATTTTCTTGAAAAATGATCAACAGAATCAACAATTGTGTGACATGCCATATAAAGCACGTGGCATTAGTATTACTTTTTGTTTTATTCACTTTACAAACTGTCATGACTCCTTTTTCATGGAGGAAGTGGTCCAAAATTCAATACAAAGTATGGTGGCATGCTTTTCTCTCATAATTTGTCACAATTGCTTACAGAAATGATATGCATACAGATTAAACCAGATGAACAGAAATGGAATAAATGCTTGTTTAATGGAATCATAGATAGCATATAGTACGAAACCATATATGGTAGAAAATGAAGTTTTTATGAGACAAAGAAGCAGTTGCTGGGCATAAGCTAATGATCTAATGATGATATTAACATCTTTAAATGCTTGTAGTTGTTTGATAAAGGTCTTACATGAAACTCCTTTATAGATAAGTGAAAACAGGCTACTAATCTTTGTTGTCAATTTGTATGCGTTTCTTTTTAACAAGTTGTTGACTTCCTTTTGATAGAATAAGGCTTTGATGATTTTATCTGTGAGGATAGCTAGGAGAGCACAAAGTTTTTATTTTGTTACAAAATTGAAAGAATGCAATTTGTAGTTGTAGTGTTACATGAGCATGGATTTGGAGGATAGATTAAGTTCAACAGGTCCACAAGGTTTGGTTGACACAGCAAATGTAGAAACTGAAGTTGTTTCAAAAAAAGTAAGTTTTAACTTTTTGTTGCGTTTTATTTTTTGTTTTTCTCTATCACTGACATAAAAAATAAATAAAATAGTGTATTTCCTACGACTCTACGAGCCAGCCTCCCTTTTATAGTAATTGCTTTTCAAGTTGTCTGTCTTTGAATGCTTGTGGCAAATCAAGCGTTGTCTAGTCATAGTTTCGCCTTTGTTTCATTTTATTTTCAGCAGTGAAGTTTTTAGGTGAAAGGTAATTAAGGCATATATCTGTTATCTGTTATTTGTCTCTGGCCTCAAATGGAAAGCCTCTAGGAGTTAGATTTTACTTCAAAAAGATTATGAGAATTTATTTATATCTTCTGTTCTCAGTAAATGATTTACTTGATATCGAATATATATATTATTCTTAAAAGTACCTTTGATTATTACACTCAGTCCCACAAGCATTGTATTACACTCAACAATACACATTCAGTCTTGATGTGTGTGATAAATTGTCTTGGAGGTAAGGCAAAAGCATATGTGATGGTACTTTTCTGCTCAGTAAATTGTCGTCAACTTTCTCAATTCTTAATTATAAGATATATTTAAATTTTAAAGTTAAAGTCATCAATGGTTCAACCAACTCTAAGTATAATATATAATTAATTTTTAATTTTGAGTTAATGTCAGCTTGACTAACTTTAACAATAAAATAAATTTAATTTAGAAAATTAATGAGTTAGTGTAAAATTCCAAAAAAAAAATATTTTTCATTTATTTCTTTTTACTTATAGTCAGAATTTAGAGTAGGTGTAGCCAACTGTAACAAAAATATATTACTCATTATCTATCAAAGTTAGATTTAGGATGACTCCAAAATTTTGGAAACTAATTAAATGTATTCTTGTAGTAGAAGGTAACATGGTTGGATAAGATGGGTTAGAATTTGATTGAATGCACTCAAAATAATAATCTAGGAAATCTTATTTGAAGAAAAAAGAAAACAATTATCTGGGAGATATTCAAGAACCACTATGAATATCCACCTATATGAGTTTAGTATCTTACGAACTGATCATACTCATTTCAGTTCTAGTTTGTTTCATTCTTTTACATATATATTTATGTGCAGAGGGAACTACCATTACGTTTGTTTTTCGGGAATGGTCCAAGAGTCCACAAGAAACTAAGCATGGAATGGGGTGTGGCTAACAGACGCTGTGAACACTGTGGTAAAGTTGGACAGCTAGTTTGCTTTTCTGCAAACTTCCGAAAATGGGTATGTAAAACTGGCATGCGTTCTACAATCCAACTAAATTACTATTAATACTGTTATTCACAAAAAGTATGATTTGTGACAATTTGTTGATCTCTTTTTCGTTTTCGGGAATATATACTTTCTAACGACATTTTCATATGCATTTATGATTTTAGGCTTTAAGGAGAGTAACTGTTCAAGAGCTCAATCAAACTTGCAAAATATGTAATGAACGTGGACACATCGATCTGGATTGTGATCTCTCTTTTACAGCTCAAAAATCGGTACTTGAAAATGAATTCCATAGATTTTTGCTTGATTAAATAAAATAACACAAAGAAAGTATATACATGAATAATAAACTCATCAGTCAACAAAAGTAGTTGAAGTGAATGCAGAAGATAAGTACTTTTGGGAAGGTAGAAAGAAAGTTTAGTCTTTCTTATTTCTTTATATGGCAGAAGATAAGAAACTAATCAATGATGGAGCACATGGAAATATGATAGAATGATAAAAATTGAAATGCATTTTAGTGTGAGACTTGCTATGAAGATAGGAATCTTTGGAGTAAAATGAACTTAGAAGGAATTTTACATATGAGATTGGTTTGTTAATTATAGATAGTTACTACAACTTCTTATTCTGAAATCTGTAGGCTGAAATTCCTGTTCCCAAAAAGAGGGCAGTGCGTTGTGGATTGTGTGGTAAAGTTGGACATAACCGAAGGACATGTTTGGAAGCCGGACGTGATTGAATGTTTATGCCTACAATATGTTATTAAGAATATCAGTATCTTTTCTGTTCATTTCTCAGCATTCTCTTTTGAACCTTTTCATCATAATAAAACTTATTATAAATAGAGATTTGGTTCTTCCTAATTCTCTTGCATTCAAGCATTGCTTATTTGTATGTATAAGCTCTTGCGTTTGTTGCAATATTGTCGTGACCTTTAACTGGACAATGCCGAATTCTCTTAACTCTATCACAAAAGAGATGGTAAAAGATATTAGATGAAGATAAATTCTAAAAAAGATAGGATGATAGGGTTGTAAACCTTTCTCCTATAGGGAAATGGGATTGAACTTTCTCAAATTGTGTTTAAGGTTTGGTTCGATTGGTAATTTAAGATTGAGTAAATTGCATAAGACATTATATCTATGTATTTATTTCTTATATTTAGCATTTTTCTAGTTATGTTCATCGTTTTAAAATGTATGTGAATGTCATTTATTGTAATTGAATTCTAAATTAAGTTTGATTATGTTTTAATAAAATTAATTTTATTATCATTAACATTATTAATATTTTTAATATTATTATTATTAATATTATTATTAATATTGTTTTTGATATTATTTTTATTAATTTTATTAATATTATTATTAGTGGTATTATATTTTGATCAATATTATTATTAATATTGTTATTAATATTATTAATGTTATTATTACTATTACTTTGAATATTATTAATATTATAGTACCAATAATCATAATAATAAAATAATCATAATGAAAATAATAACAATAATAACAAATATATGATTATAAAGTTTTGATATTAATATAGTGGTTATGAGACATAAACAAGAAGGACTATAAGAAGAAGAAAGTCTCTCAACCATGTGGAAAATTTTATTACCCATTTATGTTTATTTTTTTTTAAGAATATTTTCCACATATTTCTTTGATGTTTTTCACTAAAATGATATATGTGATGAGAGAAATAATATTATCACCCATAACTATGTACTTTCTCATGAAAATTATTTCCACTAAAACACACTAGGTTATGTATGGTCATTTGAATTATCCATAAAATATTTATGTAAACATTTATAATTATAATGAAAATGAATCTATGGAAAATATGTCATGACCAATTAAGTTTTTTTCTTCTAAACAATAAGAAATTTTGCTCTCTAGTTGCGTTACAACTATTTTTTGTTTCGGTTCCTTCCAAGTTTACAATAATGTACAACATCAATACACATAATATGAGATATAATCTTAAAGAAATACTTCCTTAACATTACGACCATCAACACATACACAAATAAATAAATAAATAAATAAATAAATAAAAACTTTGTTGGCAAGCAAATCTTTGTATAGACCAATTGGTATTCGACTCCTAGTATACTCAATATTTTATTTGGTATCTTATAGAGACTGCACCTTTGTTCTTATTATGGTTATCAATCAATCTTGTTTCTTTAAGGGTTCTGTCATTTTTATATGTATCCGTTAACATTATTCATTCATTATTATGTAGACTAACTTCTTGGTGCTATTCAAAAATCAAGAAACCAATTTTTTACCCGCAACAAGAATGCTTATCATCCAAATAATAACAGACATGCATTATTATCATGTTCTGAATTTTACTTTCCAAACATATATATTACAAACCTTCAAATCTTAACTCCGATAATTATTTCAACTTTCTTGTTTTTGCATGTACCTGGTTATATATAGTATTGAAAATTTTCAGTAGGAGAGAATACACACAGAGGTGTCAAAAAGCTAAAAAAGTTTAACATACTTTTTAACCACTATCATCCATACTCCAAATTAATTAAGACTGAAATTTCAAATGTATGAGATTACGCTCTGACTATTGTAACTAGGACAAATATGTGTTCCAAATCCAACTCTAACGTTTGCATGATTGTGATTTCTGCTTGTCATTTTGACAATACAAGACAGTTTATAAATCATTGCTTGACCCAAGAAACAAACCTATTTCGAAGCAAACTCATGTACCTGATCAAGAGGCCTCTATATATACAAACTAAAATCTTCATATTCAAGCATCAAATACTCAAAACAACAACAAAGAGTAGAAACAGAAGTTCATAGATAGAATGAAGAGGTTTTGCTCAAACGCATCCTTCATTTTATTAGCCACTCTCATCTTAACAAGTTGTTTTGATTGTGAGGCTCAAAAGTGTAGGCCAAGTGGGAGAATTAGAGGAAGGAAAGCCCCTCCAGGACAGTGCAACCAAGAGAATGATTCTGACTGTTGCATAGAAGGGAAACTGTACACAACATATGAATGTTCACCACCTATGTCCTCTCACACCAAGGCTTACCTCACTCTTAACAGTTTTGAGAAGGGTGGAGATGGTGGTGGCCCTTCAGAATGTGACAACCAATACCATTCTGATGACACACCTGTGGTGGCACTGTCTACAGGGTGGTTCAACGACAAAAGCAGGTGCCTCCACAACATCACCATTAGTGGGAATGGTAGGAGTGTGGTGGCCATGGTGGTTGATGAGTGTGACTCAACTAAGGGATGTGATGCAGACCATGACTATCAACCTCCATGTCCCAACAACATTGTTGATGCTTCTGGAGCTGTCTGGAAAGCATTGGGAGTGCCCCCAAATGAATGGGGTGGCTTGGATATTGCATGGTCTGATGCTTGATGTTATAAATGTAATGTTTAAGTGAATGTCTGTGTTTCTGTATTGGGTGAGATCTTTAGTTTTCATTCTGTGTGTATCATCTATCATGTATATGCTGTGAGAGTGTGAGTGTGATGTTATATATCATCCTATTGTATTATATTAACTTTTATGCACCAAGGCCTTTTGCTTAACTGCTTCAATAGGATTTATATTCAAATGTTCTTATGTTTATCTGATGAAAATGAAGAATGGTAAAATTCACGTTGAAAATCCATAGAAGCTGCAGGAATGTCAATGTGACCAACAAGGCAAATCCAAACTATCAAGTTTTCTTCTGTACAAAGTTTCTTTAGAAAGTAACTGAAATTTTTGATAAATACTTCTAAGCAAAACAATATATCTAATGCTTCTTTTGACAACGTTATCACATAGCTTTCATAAAGACACATATGTATACAGCCCTGTAGTTGATCGTCAAGGAACTGCAGAGATCAAACTAAAGAAAAATTGGAAAAAGAATCGTTGGAACTATTTTAAATCTAAACCATTAACTTTAATATTTGTTAAATTAAATATATAAAGTACCAAAACAATGTATATCAATGGTGTCTAGAAAATGGTGAGTTTTAATGTTTTATTTAAAGCATGCTCGAGTGAGGACCCATATCTGTATTCAATCGGTTGAAGGTGTTGTATCACTTCTAATAAAGGCATGCACATACTATAAAGTACAAAATGCCCACTTCTATACAAAAAAGTGACAAGTACATAGAACAAATCATTTTAAACATTTAGGCAATGTTTACAAATCAAAATATCCATAGCCATGCGTCAAACACTCGAAAAAACAAGAAAGTGTAGAAGCAGATAAGTCGAGGATCTGTGGACTGAGTGGAAGATAACATATTATTATTCATAGCAAAGATATAAAATGGATTCAGTTGTTTGGATTTTTTTTTCAACTTGTCTTCACTCTTATGGGCATGCTCTGGTGATATACTGACAACTATAAATGTGTAAATAACACTCTTGAGACAGCAAGGAGCATTTTATGGCATGGATTTACTTTTTAAACAAATTAAACATAAGAAGTAGAATTCGAGAAGAAAAGATTCAATAAGAAAAGTATTCAAGAAGAGATATACTAGAATAAAAAGAACAGAGATGTGAGACTAAGAATATTATCATTTTATTTTGGAAAAAAGGATCAGGAGAAAATTGCATTCTTTTTAATTCAAGTTGTGCTATTGTGATGGAAAATTGACGTGATTTGTACTTGAAAGAGATATGTATATAATTTTATAATCTTATTTTAACATAAGTTTAAAGTTCATGGTCATAGGTTAGTTTAACAAAATTGCCTATTTGAAAAGGGAAAAAAATTGTCCTTTTGCAGCATATATCCTTGTTTCAATGTTTGACAAAAGCAATAAAGGTTTCTTCTTTTAGTTTTTGTAAATTTCATCATGATGTGCGTTCTGTTCATTTACAAACTTCATGATTGGCTGAGAATGCTAAGCGAAAGTTGGTCTAATACAACGGTGTTCAGGTGTCTTAGACAGTTAACATTGGTCTTATTATCGGTGTCTTTTAATGCTGGTAAAGGAGATGCCATGATAGACAAATATCCAGCTGCTGAAAATAATTTGTTCTAAGATGTCTGCAACTATTTTCTCATTCTGAATGTCCAAAGGATGCAATGTGACATATTCAATAAATTTCAGGTTTGATTAGTTACAAACTCAGCTTAATTTCAAAAGCCTAATTGTTTTTAATATACTATGGCTAGGTGTAATTCTATTACTTATTCACTAATTTAGGGTTCAATAGTTTCTGATTGAAACAGCTCAACATTAGGGAAAGAAGGTGTATCTCGAAAAAGAACAATCATCCACTAGGGAGATATGTTCCGGCATTATCTTAGAAAGCATATTAGTAGATGTCAAAAACGTTATTCTATCAACTTGATTCAGTTATCTGCTGACACTAACAATTACAGCATTTTACTGATCACAGGTAAGTGATCAGTTTACACGATCACTATATACACTTCAGATTTCAACGTTTTTATGAAAAGGCTGACTGCTATTGTTCTAATAAAGAGAGTTGTAGCTGTAGCAGGTAGCAATAATGGATGAGACGCAGATGAGAAGTGCAGGGAGTAAGGTGGTATTGAGGAGATTACTTTCACTGAAATATCCAGAGATTGTTATTGTTCCATCTGCAATTACTCGAGCTAGAGTTCCAGCTTCTGTTGACAGCAATCCCCCATTGAAGGTTCCACGTGAAAGCCTTGATGACATCATTTTTGATAGAAGTGAAAGGTTCACTCCTGAAATCAGCAAACAAAAATAAGAGGGTAAATTCAAGGAGCAAATTTCAGCCTCAGATTTTACCACTAGATGTGAACCAATTTAGTGGATCTAAAATATTTTCATATGAGAAAACAAGCACCATACTGAAATTTCATATTGTCACATAAAGTATTCTTTTTATTTCCTTTTTTAATTCTCGACAAATGAGAAATAACCAACATTTTGTTCATGCGACACTTCTCATTTCAACTCAATGATCTTTCAAGTGGCCAGGGTGATCACAATATCATTATCAGACCTTATTACATAAAAAGTTTCAAAATTCATAATTATCAGAATAGTTTAAGTACTGTCATTTTCATTTGATGATGCAAAGTTATCAGCAAAAATTTTACTCATGCAATTTTATATTTATTACATTATAACTTTTGGACATTATAGAGAGAGAACAAAATACCTTCAAGAACTTCAGCAGACACAAATGTGATAAGGGCTGATCCAACATATTGAGTCACTGAATAAGGAATCATTATATGGAAGCTTAGGAGTAGTCCAATGCATACCATGATTTCTGATGACAGCAGAACTTGCCTGCAACCAGAAGCCAACCGGAATGGAATTATCAAATATATGAGAATATAATAGACAAAGAGGTAAGTCTCGTCGTTTTGAGATAGCAGATGACAAATGTGACACAAAATCCATTTAAAATGTACATTAAACCATGAACAAGTAACTTTATCTTTTTATTACAAATCAAATCATAGAGCTTTTTGAGGATCAGAAACAAAATGACTATTCAAATGCCAACTTTAGGAGTACAAGGAATATGAAGTTAAAGGTAGACTATTTGTAATTTTAACTAGTCTAAGTTGATCCAATATAATTATCAATTACTATTTACTATTCTGTTTATTACGAAAAGGACTGGTTCTCTTTAGCGAAATGTGATTCATTCTTAATACACTGTCTGGTCAATAACAACAAGTAATGAGTATAATGATTTGAATATTGATGATGATCATGGTTAATAAGATAAGATTTCCCTTATAATACTTGAATCTGTACCTTTCTTCAAACATGTTGCTGATGTAGTTTCCAACGACAATATTTACTGGAAGCACCGTAAGACCAAGACATGCAAGAAAAATGGATACATTGCTGGTTGACCAAATAAAATAGTATTCTGTTATGAGACTTGATTCAGCAAGTACGATCTCCATTGCATATTTGAGCATAAAATACACAAATAACTGAACCTGATAAATATATTTACAGTTAGTGCAAAAGCTTGAATCTTAGTTTCATACTATCACATTGAAACTCATTAATTTTTCCAGCATAGAAGCATGATAAAGATTATATTAGACAATCTATCCATTCAGTCAATAAGTACAGAAATGATACTATTAGAGCATCTAGAAAGCATCTCCTTTTTATCTTCATTGTAACTCAAAATATTTTAGGGATCTTTTTATGATCTTTTAAAATTAGACAGATGTAGGTTCAAGGAAATTAAGAAACTATAGGATTAGATAGTAGAGGCGTTCAGATTGATTAGTTTGGGAGAACAGACCAGTGGTTCAATTGTGAAAAGAGGAAACACTTAAAAGGAGAAATCTTTCTCCTGTTCAGTTCATTTCAATCAAGAAATAAAATAATTCATCTCTTTTCTATTTTTCCTTTATGGGTTCCTAAAAGGAGTGGTCAGCTATCATACTTCTTTATCTATTTTTTTTGTTTAATTTAGGCATAGAATCCTGTCCAGTATTAGCATAATAGGGTTAGTGAATCATTCTAGATTATTCAATTGCTTAAATCCATATAATTTCAACAAATAAAAATATAGGATTATGTACATGAAACGAAAGTCATAATGATGTATTTCTCACTTTCACTGATGGTGTAAGTAACTTGTATGCCATCACAATAGAAGTCACCGGTTTCTTAGTTTCTTCAGCATTATCATTTTCCTCTTCTCCTTCTTCATCCTGCTCCTTTTCTTCTGAGTTCATTAGTAATGGTTGTGTACTCTCGTTCTCTACTGCAACATGTAATGCTGGTCCTGTGCATTTTGATAAAATGAAAAAAAATAAAACTAATGGAACAGTGTGAGAGAAGCATCACTTCAGATCAACTTGGTGTCTAGTTCAAGCCAACATGATGGATTCATCTCATTTTAGTTTTCACTTTCAAAATGGTAGAGACTGATATTCCAATTTTGTGCAAGGGGAGATCAAGTACACGGTAAAACTATGAAGGTCAGGATCAAACAAGGAATCATAAAGAAAATCAGTGAAAATATAATGAAACTTCTGCAGAAGCACTTCTAGGAGAGTAAAATAAAAAGGGTTTCTTCCTAAGTGAAAACTAGTTTTTCCGCAAGTTTAAAATAAGAATTTAGAAAGGCTATATGTGATAGATTCTACAAATCAGCTTAGGGAAAAGTGCTTTATGTGAGGTACCTGTATCTGCTTGATATAGCACAAGATTTCCTTCATTCTCATGAGTAGGTTCCTTGAAACAAATCCACAACCACAGTAGATAGACAAGCCATGCAAGAGACATTACCCAGCCAGGCAGAGTGTCTTGGTTCATGGTGAACTTGTAAATCCTAAAATCTGTCTGTAAGAAACAAGCAAGAGCTGGACCACAAGCCATTCCCAGAGCACTTGCACTAACAAAACCTGCTGAAGCCTGCATCCGAAGTTTCAATGGTACACAATCACTGATATAACGCCTATTAATAGCCCTTGCAGATCCTAACCTGAAATATAATTATATTAATTACATCAATGATGTGAAGTTAATAAAAAATGGCATCACTTTACAAAAGAATGATGGTAAAGCATAGTACATATTTTTTCCTTTAAGGTAGTATTTAGTATAATTACCCGCAGAAAAGGCGTCCTATGAGTAGAACTACTATGGAATTCATATCAAAAGCCAACGCATACAGGGTGTTTCCAATTAGAAGAACAATGCTACTGAAAACGAGTGGTCTTAGATATGATCGGTTTGACCATGCACTGAAATAAACTGAAGAAAACATCTGTGCAACAGCCATTGTACCAATGACCACACCACACACACTTGCTGCAGCTCCAAGGTTCAAAGTATAGTTGTCTGCCGTAGGTACTATGATGTAAGTGTTCACCATATACAAAAATGTGTTTGCCAAGTTCAAAAGAAGTGACATAAAATGATATCTTTCATCAACAATATGATCTTCAGATGGAGATGGTAGCTCCTCTTGCATGATAAAAGCATGTCTTCCCAAAAACTGAAGAAAGTTTGTTGAGTTTGATAATCTGCCTACAGCTTCTTTGATTGAATTGAGAACAGGATCCTTCAAGGGAAGTAAGAAGGAGACAGTGAGCAACCGTTGCAAGAATACCTTAGGAAATAGGAAGAATAGAAATTGATAACAGAAAACAATAAAAAAAAAATTTCACTGCTTTTTGTACAAACTTCTGAAAACAGAAAATAAAATAGCCCCATAGATGTTATAAATTGTAGAAGATCAAGGGGACTCTTTTCACTAGAAATGAATAGAAAACAAAAACAGAAAATGCTTTCTCAAAGTAAAGAGGCCCTTAGATGTTACGAATTATAGAAGAAAATGTGAGAAGTGAAAACCTAGAACCTATTTACAAGTATTAACCATTCCAACTCGCAAATATGATTTGTTCCTCAGATGTGATTATTTAGCTTCAGATTATTGCATATATGTCAGTTCATATTTTATAATCAGGAAAATTAACAGCCATGTATTATTATTTTAATAAACAATCATTTAGCATTAAACTCAAATACTATCAGGGATATATAGCATAGCTGTTATGGATAGAGACATGAAGTTGAAGAGTCTATTCTGAAATTACATATTTTACTTCATTTATTAACAAAAAATAAGACGAGAGATATATCCTTTAGACCAAAAGTTTATTGTGCTCTCCTTTTCTCTCTCTTCAATAAGAAAATTATAATATTCTTTTATCCTCTGTTATCAAATCAAAGCCTATGATGTTTGTTGATAAACATAATTTCAATATCTCTGTGCTTCTCTTTTCTCCCTCCAAATTGGTATCAGAGCAAACACAAGAGCTACCATCTACCATGCATATAATGGATCAGGAACTACTAACCTGATGAGTATAAGAAGGCTGGTCATATATAGAAATGTAGCTTCCTTGACATTGTTGTAAATCTTGAAGGTCTGCCAGACCATGAGATAAAACACCAACAACTGCCCCAATGCCCTGCAAAGAAGCTATTACATAATACTGCTCAAACAAACAAAGTGCAAAAGATAAAAAATAAAGAACCTACTACATCATACCATCTCACATTTTGTAACATTAAACAGGATGGTAAAGCAGATTCAAATAATTTGAAGTAAAATTTGAAAAATGTGGTATTCAGGGATAGAAACATTACCACATGCTTGAAAACCTGCCTTAGTTGGGAATAAGGATGATTTGCACGTGTCTTGACATAATAGTCTGAGAATTTATGGCCAAACCGTTTGTCAATCTTCTTCAAGATCTTTCTCAAACCAATAGCATTCATTTCCATAAAATTAAGAAGCCTTAAAAGATCTCGTCCCACATCTCTATATGCTTCTTGGAGTTCAGAGATGTTTGAACTATTTGGCTGCTGGATAAGAGTATGATGCTCTTTTCCAATATCTGACAGCCTATGTGCAAGTACTCCTTGTTGTTCAAGTAGAAATAAAACAATTTTTTCAATCTGAAATTCAAGATCAGGGAAAGACTACTTAGAATTTTTCATATTTTGGATATATATAATATGATCAATAAGATTCTTAACCTCAATTTGATTTTTGAAAATTTTAAGCGACATTTTGATTTTACAACACAAGCTCTCTGGAACTTCTCTTTGCTTTGTAAAATGATTACCCTGAACTACAAGTTTTGTACATGGGAATTTAACAAAATGGGGGTGTCAGTTCTGGTATGGTTTTCTTCATGTAGTCGGTATCTAAACTTCAAGGTCATTTCAATTAAAAAGGGACAATTTTAGAGTACGTAATGACTAATTCCTATGAAATAAAAATGATAATCATGTCTCGTGTGCTTATCCTAATTAGAGCATCTTTTGTAGCAGATGAGTTGGAATACGTTTGATAGATTCACAAAAGCAAAAAAAGGATGAGATGAACTTTTTCACACAAAGTGGAATTTGTATTTCAATGTTATATTTGCTAGTCATGTAAGTGACAACATTAAGATACCTGATTGTCTAGCAGCATTGAAAAGTCTTTGAGAACATTATGGCGATTTTGAGCTCCAACCTCCAATTGTTCTGCATATCTCTTGACTTTCTTCTTTATCAACTTATAGTTGATATAATATCTGAAAAAAGTTTAAACAGTTTTACCAGAATTAAAACAACCATTTCTCATTTTGGCAAAATAAAGCAAAACTAAATGTGATATCGATAGAACAAAGTCAAGGTGGAACAAAACATGGAAGGTGCTACACAATATAATATAATAAGATAAATATGGTGTAAATAAATAAAATTCTTCAAAATTTTGATAGAACTGGTCAAATGAACGTACCCTTTCCATTCTTGAATCTGAAGTTCTCTCAACTTTTTACCGTAGGCAACCATACTGAAGAAAAAATGTCAGTGAACTTTAGCAAACCAGGAACAAGAGTTAGAACACCTAAAAAGCTACAAAACAATTTCAAGCTTTGTATGCTATGGAAATGGAATCATGAACCTGATAATAATAGCCGCAACTCTCTTTCCTCCCAGAGATCAGTACTTCAATTGGAAGACCACAAAGAAAAGGAATACTTATAAGGGTACAGCATCATGGACTTTTCAAGCTCAAAGACTGAAACCACAGTTGTTAAGCCCAATCAAGAACACTTTAGTTATCAATAAGGGTAGTACCACATCGAAGAAATAACATAACTCAAATGAAGAGTCATTCAATGAAAACTTGTGATCTTCTTCATGAACTATTGATATCATAAACACAAATTCATTTTGCCAATCAGCACTGAAGTCAAAATCCAAAATAGCAATAGTGGTTTTATGCAGAAGTAAAAACACCAAACATACCCTCTGATTTCCAAAACTAAAGTGAGCAAAGAAAGAGTGCAGAAAGTAAAGAAACAAATAGCAAGTTCAAATATTGAAACATAAACACCTTTTTGTCCATGTCATTGTGAGGGACATGGATACAATGTCTTGTATGTTCTAGTTTCATCAGAAACAACAAAAACATGCATAAGCAATTCAGAAACTCAAGTTCCCATGACAAATAGAAACCAACGAAATGGTGTTAAACGGTAATTGCACGTGACAGAGAATCACAAATATATAGTATGCTAGAAATAGAAGTATGCATGTTTGCCGATAGAAAATTATTGTATTTAAAATTTGAATTTCCTCTCATTCAGTATATAAAGTTCAATGACTATTTATTAAAAAATAAAAAGCTTCTGTTAGATCACTTTCAAGCTAACAAATTTATCGTAATTTCTATTTTATGATTAAAGGAAAGTATAAAAATAAATAGCTTACTTTAAAAAATTTAAATTAGTTATCGACTTTAGTCCAATTTTTTGGGAGAAAATATATTTTATAAATATATACAACAATAAAATGTAAACATAAGTCTCAAAAGATACAATTGATTATGTAAATTTATAAATAGATATAACATTTATTTGAATTGGATTAAATTATTGTTTAAGTTATATTCAAAATTCATTGCAATATAATAAACAATGTTTTTTTTATTTTATATAATATCAATTTGAATTGACTTAAATCAGTTTCTAAAAATTAAATTCAAAATCCAATATGATCTAAAAAATTATTTTATATATTTAATTTGTTAAATTTTTAGTTTATTCAGATTTTTTTGTCTTTAATTCTTTTTTCAGAGTTTTATTACATTCAATAAGTTTATTAAAGCTTAAATGTATTTTAAATTTTTAATATATAACCAAGTTTTATTTAAATATCTAATATTTTTTAAAATTAAATATTGAATAAAGATATTATTAAGTCCTCAAAATAAAAATGGATCACAAACAATTACCTCAAAGTTATTTGAACCTTTTATTTTTAAACAGGAATTGGAAGTAACAAATGTAAAGATGATAGAAGAAGCACGTGACATGAAGGGAAACCGTCTTTGCCACCACCACACACGTATCCACTAACCTCTATGTGGAGACAACTTTTATTATTTTTTTTTTCACCATCAAATAAAAATGTATTTTAATTTTTATGAATAATATATATATATATATATATATTATTTTCATAAGAGTTCAACTGATTAAATTTTACTTTTAATGTAAAAGTCAATCAATTTATATAATCCTTTAACGTTAAAATTATGAACGTAATTTACTTAAAAGAATTTAATTGACAGTATAATGATACTGTAAAAAACTTATTTATTTTTTAGACAGTATTGTAAAATAATTTTATACAGTTATATATTATATTCACAAATTGCTATATTGAATGTTTTTACAGTAACTTTCTAAACGTCATACTTAGTCTAAGGTGTCCTAAAATTATTATTAAATATCAGTTTTATAGTTCCTTTAGATTTTGTTGGCTATTATATTTTCTAAAAAAATTAACCAGTTCACAATATAAAAATTATTACACTGACAATATATGTCTATTAAACTCACTAAAAATGATTTACTATACTAATATCTAAAATTATATATGATATAATTTTCAATGACCAAAACAAATCAATAAAAATTGTAGCATCTAAGTCGGCCAAAAGTCATGCCTACTGAAAGAAGTAAAGAAACACTGAGCTTCTGAAGAAATAGTAAGACCTTGTTTGGCAAAAGCATCAGCCACAGTATTCTCCTATCTGTTTTTACTCGTATAAATCTGTCTTTGTATTATTGATCTATTTTACACACACACACACATATATATATATATATATATATATACGAAACATTTTCACACGAGAGTCATGTGTGATCCTGATGAGAAATCTCTTTTAGAAAGAATATGAACCAAGCAAAATTATATTTACATAGAAATATTAAAGCAAAAGTTGGTTATTGTAATGAAACATTAGATCCTATATTGCACCATGAAGGTGATAGAGAGAATCTTAAGAACACATACAAACAAAATTATTCGTTCAAAAGAATATACAACACAGACAGAGAATAAAACTGGTATCACAGAGGTTGTTGTCACAAGTGACTTATCCGTTTAGCTTTCTGGGATTATGCATACGTAAATCTTGAAAAATCACGCATCATAAAACATGCGCACAAAATACAGCAATGAGCAGAGAAATAAGAAGAATTACTGCTGTGTGAGATCAGAGCAGTTGCTTATAAAATTCTTATAGAACTAACTACAAGATAAGAAAAATAACTTTCCCATCTAAAATAGAGTTCTTGTTGTGAGTGGAAAATAAAATAAAACTCAAGAACTAAAGTTGACTCTTTTAATTAGTATGTGGATATCTAAAATTTTAGATAACAAGAAAGGACCCACTAAAAAAAGAGTTAAGAACTCATATTGAGTTTCTATAACAGGGATAGAGATACTCTTGCACTAACTAAAATATTTCTTAATTTATGATGAGTAAGGGACCCAATTACTCTTCTTAGTAAAGAGGTAATAATAGCAAATATAACACAAAGCTCTATCCAATTATTATTTTTCCTTGCAATGGATATAAGGTCTACTTTTTCAGATTTTTCTCAGTACTTAAGTAAGTAATATGAATAATTAGTGAAAAAATAATGGCCAATATTTTAACACATGCATACATGATATTAACCATCGATTTTATCATTGATAATATAGATTATCTATAGAGTTGTTTGTTTTAGAAGAATCCAATCCTACTTTTCCTTGTCTGATTCTTTCCTACTTTTGTGTTAAAGCCATATCCACTTGCTGATATTGTCTGATTCTTTCCTACTTTTGTGTTAAAGCCATATCCACTTGATGATATAGAAACTGTTGAATATAACGGGCTTAGCCCATATTCTCTGTTATTTTGTTACTATTTCTGTTATTTTTATTATCTATAAATAAACATCCCTTTATGTATATTTACACACAAGGAAATTAATCATATACCTATTTCTCTATTTTAATATGGTATCTAGAGCTTAGGGTTAGGGTTAGGGTTAAATTTTTCAGTGAACCCACTGTTCACCGTCTCGTTCAAGTGCCTCCGTCGCCGCTGCCGTAACCTTTGCCACGCGCCGCCACTGCTACCGTCACCGCCATCTCCGCCGCCGCCGATTGGGTCGGCGACACCACCATCAGAAGCGCCTCATCCAGGCGATTACTGTGCCTTTGGAATCGCGTCAATCGGAGCACCGACGCATCCGGCGACTTCTCCGGGGGCGATTACCGCCGTTGTGATCGCCGTCATGTAAGCATTTTGGATCTATCCTTATTATTTTGATCAGAGCATGTTTGATTTTTTGCATTTTTTCTCTCTCCTCCATAGATTCTTCCGCAACTACCAACGCCTCCTCTACTTATACTGGAGTACTATACTAATTAAGTCAATGTTCATTTGTCAATTGACAAATTAGATGGTAAAAATTATGATACTTGGGCTTCGGATATTAGGTTATGGCTTAAGAGTCAAGGCTACGTTAATCATCTTACAACGTCTGTTGCTAAT
>Ga0099824_1003110_pt1 | contig 24233 bp, 20 predicted proteins | sample SiratrowhiteBW_FD_76837 | JGI IMG/M metagenome (GOLD analysis project Ga0099824, IMG submission 76837) | Root nodule microbial communities of legume samples collected from California, USA - Siratro white BW | ecosystem: Host-associated > Plants > Roots > Nodule | place: USA: California...
TATATATATATATATATATATATATATAGACTTGTATCAAAAAGGCATGAACATCAGAAAGAAAAAAAAGATGTTAGCAACATGTGCAGAGGGTTTTGTTCCTCTTGCCACTTGTAACTTTTAAGGCTTCATAATGGCAATGCAACCTTTACCTAATTTCCTTTCCTTTTCGTGTAGATTATTAGTTCATAATTTGTCTCCATGTCCTTGTATTGTAAAAGAACAACTTCGTTGTCTGATGATAAAGACAATTTGTGAAAAGCAGAAGAAGCCATGTTTGAGGAAAGCTCTGTCAGCTACTAATTAAATAAAACACACTTTCACTTTGCGCCTGTGCTCGCTAATCTTCAGACTCTCACCCCTATAATAGGGATAAGATAAGCACATAAGCAGCTAAGATTAAAAGTTATTTTCTTATCAATGGCTGAGATTACTAATTTTATCCTTATTCACCCAGCAGAAATGAAATATGTTATAAATAATTTTTTTGCTATTAATTTAAATAAGTGTGATATGAAGAGTGTATGATTAACAGGTAGATAACATGTTTTGGTAAGCAGTTTAGAAGAAATAAATGAAGTTTGTGAGTTGGGACAAAGAAGTGGAGCCCAAAATAGAACTCTTAGATCTCTCTCAGCACTGCCCTTGTTACAGCATAGTTAAGGGACTTTCAAAGTCAAGATAGATGATGGTTGACCATGAGGAACAAATCCACCACTATTTTGTTGCCATCAAAATCAGGATAATTTGAATCATTTGCTTGCATGGAAGAAGAAGTACCAAAATGGTGGATTCTTAACAGGAGTGGGCTTTTTATGCTTGCATTTATGACTAGATTTATTAAGCTTTAATAAAATTTATTTTAACTCTTTCAATTTGTTTAAGTATTTAAAAATTGACCCCATGTCTTATAAAATCTGGCTAAATAGCCTATTTAAAATTTAGCTTGTTACTCTATTTATGAGAAAAAATCCCTAAATAGATTAATAGGTTAGATCAGACCCTAAAAAATGTCTTGCTATAAAAAAAATTCTCTAATCAGATGATAACTAAAAAGTCAAATCTTAATTTTTCAGGTGAAAGCTATCTTATTTACAAAGTTTAACTTCACACCCTTATTTGTTTGTGTATATCCAATGTTTTTTTTTCCTTTGCCTTTTTTATATTTAAGCATAAAAAATAAATAACTAAAAAAGCGAGAATAACAAGTTTATATATATATATATATAAACTTTTCTTTCTACAATTTTTATTCGATCTTTTAATATCTCATACATCAAATAAATAAAGAAGAGAAATTAAAATATGTTTCTAAGAAATAATTTTTATTTTATAAATCTTTAATTATAATATTTAATTAGGACTTTTTATTTTATTTTAAGAAATACATAACAAGTAGGCATTTTGCGCATAGGGTGTGTTGAATTAATTTTCTTTTATAATCTAAGGTTTATTTTGGCACAAAATATACCAAGTTCATTTTTGCATATGATGTGTGTTAAGTTAATTTAATTTTTGTCTATAATATGAAAACCAAATTTGGCATATTAAATTTATTTTTGGTCATATATTCAAACTTTAAACTTAAAAAAATTATTTAAATTTTATTATTGATTAACAGAGGTTAGTTAAGTTAATTTGATTTTTCCATTTAAATTAAAAAAAAAGTACATTTCGTAGCATGTGTAAGTGTATATAAGATTAAAAAAAAAGTGATTTTAATAAACAGCAATAGTTTAGTAATTTTTTTAAAATGAAAAAGCTGAGTCATTCTTATTTATTTGATAAGAGGAGGGAGAGAGTGAGAAGGGAAATGTTGAATTGGCTTGGTCGGGATAAATGCAAATTGAATTTAGGAATTGCGGAACCCTAATCTTAAGTGTTGTTTAACCCCAATACAACACAGGGCATATATTCTTGTCTGAATCGAATCGAATCGAATTTGTTGGGTTGTAGTGGGAAGGGAAGATCAAAGATGTGGTGGAGATCAGCGTCATTCATCATGGACAGGCAGCAGAACGAGGCTGCGCTCAAGGGAGACACCATAGCTCCTGCAGACTCCTCAATATCAAACCCTAACCCTAACCCCAATCCCAACCCTAAGACCTCTGCCTATTATGAGACCAGAGCAGCACACCACGGCGTTGTCACCAGCGACTGGCTCGCCCAGGCTCAGGCCGCCATTGGGCCCGACCCTGATCCTCTACCTCAACTCAGGCCCGATCCTGACAAGCCATTCAGCGTCATCAACGAATTTAATAACTGGCGGAAACAGCCCCATTTGGCCGAGGCCGTCGCCGCCATTCGCGCCTTGGCCGCCGTCATACGGTCCAGTCAGGCTACCACCATGATGCAGCTGGAAATCGAGCTGAAGAAGGCCTCCGATTCTCTCAAGGTACTCTTCTCAATCTGCTAACTTCAACTTCATTATCTATTCCTTCATTCATTTCAACACTCTTCTCTTTCTTGCGTTACAGTCGTGGGATGCGACCTCTATCTCTTTGACAGCGGGCTGTGATCTCTTTATGCGATATGTCACTCGGACTTCTGCTTTAGAATACGAAGACTTCAATTCCGCTAAATCTCGCTTGATTGAGCGAGCCGAGAAGTTCGGCGAAATCTCCTACAAGGCAACTTCCTCATTCATTTCCACCTCTCTGCACTGCACTATAATTTCCCCTTTTTCATTTTCTCAAATTTCTGCCCAAATTCATTTTTTATTCTGCAGGCCCGCAAAGTTATTGCAATGTTGAGTCAGGATTTTATATTTGATGGTTGTACAATTTTGGTTCATGGTTTTTCCAGAGTTGTCTTTGAAGTCCTCAAACTGGCAGCACAAAACAAGAAATTATTTCGGGTCTTCTGCACAGGTTTTTCTTTTTTTTTTTGCCCTCTTACCTTACTTTCTTATATATATTATTATAGGGGCGCATTATTTCAGAGTTGTAAAAGATGGCTCATATTCATATTTAGTTCCAAAATCCAAATAACAATTGAACAACTTTGTATATTTTTTTAAACTTTGTTATTTTGTAAACATATTTTTCAAGTCATCTCTTCTCTGAAAGCCCTGGGAGGGATCAAGGGATCCTATTTGACTTCACTTGGTCAGTATTTTAGCCGGCCTACAGGTCTGATGTTTTCGGAGATCCTAGGCAGACGCAATTTAACTTTGCCCTAATACCTGATATCCGAGGGAGTTTAACGTTGCCCTAATACCTGAAATGTATGGAACTAACAATAGAGATCCTAGGCATGACGCAATTTAACTTTGTTAGGCAATCAGATAACAAAAAGGCAAAACACACATAATTCGAATGTTGTGATTTAGGTCACCTTCAGCTACAAGAAGATTTAGTCTGGAACAGATTCAATTTTTTGTCGACATAATTTCCATTTATGAAACCCATTTTAAAATCGTGGAGTGTATATCTTTGGCATCTTCATTGTGATCTGGACTTGAACCTCGTGTCTATTAATTTGTAGAGGGAAGACCAGATCGAACAGGATTGCGATTGTCCAATGAGCTGGCCAAGCTTGATGTTCCTGTGAAACTGCTAATAGATTCTGCTGTGGCATATACCATGGATGAGGTGGACATGGTTTTTGTAGGTGCGGATGGAGTTGTGGAAAGTGGGGGCGTAATCAACATGATGGGGACCTACCAAATTGCATTGGTTGCACACGGTATGAATAAACCAGTTTATGTCGCTGCTGAAAGCTACAAGGTATATTTGCAATTTGCTGCGTTGGACTTTATGTTAGCTTGCACTCATCGTTTTAGGAAGGTTGCTTTAATTCGGAATTTGTGTGTAATGTCTTGTTTGTTATGTTTTTCTGCAGTTTGCTCGTCTCTACCCTCTTGACCAAAAGGATTTAGCCCCTGCTTTACGGCCTATTGATTTCGGTGTACCTATTCCTTCGAAGGTTGAGGTTGAAAGGTCCGCGCGGGACTACACCCCTCCTCAATACCTGACTCTGCTTTTCACAGATTTAGGTGTTCTTACTCCATCTGTTGTCAGTGATGAGCTGATCCAGCTATACTTATAGTGATCCATGTATACCTATATCTTCTTTTTTTAGTATTCTTTACAAATCTTGGCTTCAATTCAAGATCATGTATTTTACATGAAACAATTTTGTGACAAGCACTTTCAATTAATTTGGGGTGGCTTTTTGTATTAGGGCATTGCGTATCTGTAGCACGTAATCTGTTCCTGCTTTGACTGAATTTCGAAGCATAACGAGAGTTGTCAGTGGGAGGAATAGAACTGCATTCCGTTTTTGGTTAAATGTCCTTTTGGAACGTAGTAAATAATCAAATTTTAAAACAGTCTGTGAAGTGTTGTAACGGTGTTATTCTTGATTTTCAGAGGGTGGTGAAACTTCATGTGCCTTTTAGTTTATAAACATTTTATTACTACGTCATTATTAGCAACACCTATTACTTATCGCGCCCATGATGGCCAACGCTTTGCGAATTGATATTGTTGCGCTTTCCATGGTTTTCAAGATTAATGATTATGGGTTCATGGATTAGTTTGAAGAGATTGCTGGCTTTTAGGAAGTAAACTGTTTTCAAGATTTATTTCTTATTTTAATTCCATGGAATTTTTTATTTATTTAAATGTCTTTAATTAAAAATCTTAAATGAATATGCGTAGCTTGAAAAAAAAAAAACGGAACATTGCTAAATTCAATTGATATGTAATGTAGATTCTAGTCGAATCTCGTCAAAATTCTCGGGTGTTGTTTATACTCAAAGATTGTGTAAATTGGACTTGGATGACCTTCACTAAGCACAATCATGAATAATTTTAAAGCAATAATTTGACTTTTTGAGCTTAAGAAAAACCAAAAAGAAGAAAGAAAAAGATTCTCTATGAGAAAGGGAAAATAAAATATTGTGGAGAAATGTAAAATTTGTTGATAGTTAATAAATGAGGGAATTGTGGTAACACATGTTTTCTGTATATGTGAATGTTTTGTCAGTGTCTTGGTGAATTTGATTGACATTATTGTAAGACGCACATAGACTAGGAGGTCCTACCGTTGCACTTCTGTTCACCTGGGAGAGAGAGAGAGAAAGGCATTATCACTTCACTTGAGCTGAATCTCATTCTCCATGGCTTCTCCCTATCATCTCAGCAGCATCATTCTGGTTCTGGTGTTGGTGACAGCCTCAGCGTGGGAAGAAGAGAAGAAAACATACATAGTGCAAGTGCAGCACGATGCGAAGCCTTCCATCTTCCCCACGAACAGGCACTGGTACGAATCATCCCTGGGCGAAGGCAGCTCCATAATCCATACTTACGAAACAGTGTTCCACGGATTCTCTGCAACTCTCTCAGACGCGGAGGTGGAGAACCTGGAGTCACTCTCCCACGTAATAGCCCTCATACCCGAGCAGGTGCGCCAACTCCACACCACGCGCTCCCCTCACTTCCTCGGCCTCAATACTGCCGACAGGGCTGGCTTACTAAAGGAAACTGATTTCGGCTCCGATCTCGTCATCGGACTTATCGACACCGGCATTTCACCCGAAAGCGAGAGCTTCAACGACCGCGATCTAGGCCTCGCTCCCCCCGGCTGGAAGGGTCAATGCGTCGCCGGAAAAGGTTTTCCCCCCACCTCCTGTAACCGCAAGCTCATCGGAGCCCGCTACTTCTGCGGTGGTTACGAAGCCACCAACGGCAAAATGAACGAAACACTCGAGTACCGTTCTCCCAGAGACTCCGACGGTCACGGCACCCACACCGCTTCCATCGCCGCCGGCAGGTACGTGTTTCCGGCCTCCACCATGGGCTACGCCAAGGGAATGGCCGCCGGGATGGCTCCGAAGGCTCGCATCGCCGTCTACAAGGTCTGCTGGAACGCCGGATGCTACGACTCCGACATCCTGGCCGCATTCGACGCCGCCGTGTCTGACGGCGTGCACGTAGTGTCTCTAAGCGTGGGGGGCGTGGTGGTGCCCTACCACCTGGACATCATCGCTGTGGGGGCCTTCGGAGCCTCGGAGGCTGGAGTGTTCGTGTCTGCCTCAGCGGGGAACGGCGGTCCCGGCGGGCTGACGGTGACGAATGTGGCACCGTGGATGACGACTGTGGGGGCGGGAAGCATAGACAGAGACTTCCCGGCGGATGTTATCCTGGGGAACGGGAAGGTGATTGATGGAGTGAGTGTGTATGGTGGGCCGGGTCTGAGTCCGGGTCGGTTGTACCAGCTGGTGTATGCTGGGTCTGACGGTTACTCTTCCTCTCTTTGTTTGGAAGATTCCTTGGACCCTAAGTCGGTGAGGGGTAGGATTGTTGTGTGTGACAGAGGCGTCAATTCAAGGGCTGCAAAAGGCCAAGTGGTGAAGAATGCCGGTGGAGTTGCCATGATTTTGACCAATGGACCCTTCGACGGAGAGGGTCTGGTGGCTGACTGCCACGTTCTCCCCGCGACGTCCGTGGGTGCCGCTGGAGGCGACGAAATTCGGAGATACATCTCTGTGGCCTCACAGTTACGGTCGCCCCCCACGGCAACCATCGTATTCAAGGGCACGAGGGTTGGGGTGAAGCCGGCGCCAAAGGTGGCATCTTTCTCTGCCAGAGGGCCTAATCCGATCTCCCCTGAGATTTTGAAGCCCGATGTGATTGCTCCTGGATTGAACATTCTTGCGGCTTGGCCTACTAGCGTTCCCCCTTCTGCCCTTCCTTCTGACCACCGTAGCACTGAGTTCAACATACTCTCCGGAACCTCTATGGCTTGCCCTCACGTCTCTGGTTTGGCTGCTCTTTTGAAAGCGGCCCACCCTGAGTGGAGTCCCGCTGCCATAAGATCTGCTCTCATCACCACTGCTTACACTCTGGACAATGGAGGAGGCGGAGGGACCTTGTTGGACGAGTCCACTGGGAATGTTTCTTCCGTATTCGATTATGGGGCTGGCCACGTTCACCCGGAGAAGGCCATCAAGCCCGGCCTGGTCTATGACATCTCTGCCTACGATTATGTCGATTTCCTCTGCAATTCCAACTACACGGCCCATAATATCCGAGTGATAACCAGAAAGGGTGCAGACTGCAGTGGGGCAAAGAGGGCTGGTCACTCTGCCAATCTCAATTACCCATCTTTATCTGCCGTCTTTCAACAGTATGGAAAGCAAGGCACACACATGTCCACACACTTCATTAGAACTGTCACCAACGTTGGAGACCCCAACTCCCTTTACAAGGTCACTGTTCTACCCCCTGCCGACACCGAGGTCACTGTTGAACCGGACACACTAGCTTTCAGGAGGTTGGGTCAGAAGCTGAACTTCCTTGTGAGGGTGCAAACCAGGCAAGTGAAGCTTTCACCTGGGAGTTCCACTGTCAAGACGGGTTCCATAGTTTGGTCTGATGCCAAGCACACTGTCACCAGTCCCTTGGTTGTCACCATGCACCAACCTCTTTGATCTAAAACTGGGTTTGTTTTGGAGTGGGTGTATAAATTTTGCACTTTTTCAATGTTCTTACCTTAGGACTCTTATTCTTAAGTTAGTTATTGTTATTCCATATAAAACTATGTGTGCAAACAGTGTCTAGGTTTGTAAAGTGTTTATAAAATTGAGAATGAATGAAGCAGTGAGTGTCTGTGGAAAATGTTGTGTCATGAGAAGAGGAGTAGAATAAGGGAAAGATTCGTATCCTCTTACAGCAATTTTTGTTGGATGGTTTCAGTGTGTTCCTTTACTTTGCTTAGTCAAAGATGTTTTGCAAGCACATGTGTGCAGACACTAATCTTGGATGCATATGAATCTTTGTAGGCCATGCTAATCAGACCGTGAAGCAACAATTTCACCCCCTCATAATGACCAACTAGACATTTTCCATTAATAGCTCTTTTTTTGTTTTGTGTGTATTATAAGAAAAAACATTTCATTTTCATCACTACTGCATCTTATTATCAATTTACTTTATTTTATAATAATAAATTATATAAAAAAAACATGTTAGAAAGTTGACGGAATTATATGTTTTTCCTTTTAGTGTGTGACACTTTTAAATATTACCTAAACTCAAATAAATTGAAATGAAGTTCTTCCACTTGACTTTGTATTTCAGGTTCATCTTTTATTTTAGCTAGGTTTTTTATGTTATTATTAAAATTTTATTAAAGACTGAAAAGTAATTGTGAAAGATAAAAGCTACTTTTTAAAGTTTTTTTTTAGTTTATTAACGTTTAATAACTTGGAATCGTTATATATTTTTAAGACCAAATACATATTTTTTCTACAATGATATATATTATTGTTTATGAAATTTAAAATAACAATTTTGAACATAATTGTCTCTCTAATTCTGAAGGTGTATGATAATTTTTAAATTAGTATAGGAATACAAAGAATTTAAAATAAAATTTTCCAAAAATAATATTCATATTTCACTTATATAAAAAACCATTAAAAAATTTTAGATGTTGCATGTTATGGGTGTATCAAATTAAAATTTTAAAGGACTATTTAAAAAGAATGTTATGATTTATAATAATTTTCTACACAAATATTTAGATTTTAACTAATTTACATTGTAGGAATTTAAAAAAATAAACGACTTAATGAATTTATAAGATTTGAAAGAATTTATAGGAAATATTCAAAAAAATTATAAGAGACTATAAAAATAGTAAGATTTGGATAAAAAGTAAATCAAATGTAATTTATTTTTATATTAATTGATTCTGACTACTTGTCTTTGTATTCTAGTCTCTTTTTTTTATGCATCAATAGATTTCAGCCATGTTTCTTTCAAAAATATAATCAAAATTATGATTTTTGTTATTTGGTAAAATTGAAGATTAAAGTGTGTCATTATTTATATTGACATGTGTATTTTACAGGTTTTAGTTAGTTATTTTCTAAATTTTAATTAGTATTATCTAATTTGTAAAATATGTATTTTTTTTTTCAATTTTAAGTGTTATAAGTAGATATTTTTAAATAATTTGAACTAATCTTAAACAATTTTAATTAGATTTGGTGATTATAGCTAACTTTGAATGATCTTGACAAATTAGTGACGAGATTGGAGTGTTTTATTAATTTGATTAAACTAATGGGCTAAGTTGATCAAAGTGAGTACTTTATTAACTAGCTGAGTAAGATTGATCATAATTAGCATCTTATTAATTTGGTGAAGTTGATGGATGACTTTTATCAATTTGGCCAAGTTGGTGGATGAGTTTGATAATCTGATCAAGCTGGTGAACAAGTTTTATCAATCTACCTTATTCTACTTCTCTTTCTTCAAGGCACCTGTATGTAATCAAATTAGATATATTCATCAAATTAGATATATTTAGTGGAGAGATATTATAGAAGCTAGGTATGGTAATTAGAGGAATATGGGTGTTAATTTAAGTCTAAGAAACAAATCTACGTGCTGGAAGGATTTGTGTCGAGTATGTGGTAAAGGTTTACAAGGTACTTGGTTCGATCGTAGACTCCAATGGAGTGTTGGTGATGGGCGGTGTGTTAAATTTTGGGAAGATAGGTAGGTGGATGATCAAGCTTTGGAAGAGTTGTTTCGAAGGTTGTATTCAATCTCTCAAAATAAAGATAGTATGATAAGTGACCTCGTCAACTGGGAGGGAAGTAGGACTACACGATGTCATACTTGGAATCTCAATTGGTGTAGGGAGAGGTTCGAATGGGAGAAACATCTAGAAGAAAAAATGATGACCATGATCTCTAATGTCAAATGGAATGTGAATGGGCAAGATAGGTTGGTTTGGGTTGTGAGGAACACCAAGTATATACAGTTAAGTCTTAATACAATATTTTGAATAGTGAGGATTTAATGTAGACTACTGAGATATTTCAGTTGTTATGGTGTTTAAAAATAGCGCCTGCAGCAATAGTGTGTGCATGAAGGTTATTATTGGATAGGTTACCAACTAGATATAATTTAGCAAGAAGGGAAGTTCAGTTAGGGAATATGCAATGCCCATTGTGCCAAGAAAGATTAGAAATTGCTCAACACTTGTTTAATACTTGTATTGTGGCACAACAAGTTTGGGATCAATGTTATAGGTGGGTAGGGTATGTGGTTGTCACGCATGAATCTTCACTTGTTAATTTCCAGAGTTTCTATTTACTTAGTCAAAGGCAAAATGTTAATAGAGCGTGGAAAGGTTTGTGAGTGACCATTGTTTCAGAGATATGAAATCATAGAAATAAGATGGTCTTTAAAGGTGGGGTTGTGGGTGGTAAGAAAAATTTTATTTTAGCTCATATAAAGGGTTGTCTATGACTTAAGTATAAGTTGAAGAGAACCTCATTTTCTTTTTCAGACTGACACTTCTCTCTAGTGAGGTGTCTACAATCTCTGGCATAGAAATGCTTGCCCGAGATAAGTGTAGGTAGTGGAATTTCGGGTAAAGAGGTTCACAAGTTAGTATGTTAGGTGTTTACACGGCAAAATAGAAGTTTGTTTGTTTTGCAGGTAAAAGTGGTTAGGGCGATAGGACCAAACTTGGAGCTCAAATCAACACATGTATTCAAGGAGGTGCTCAATCATATAAGGGCACATAAAGATGGTGTGAGGCAAGTCATTCACTGATGATACAAGTGTGGCTGAGTTGATCAGACCAAATTCAGTAACTAAGTTAAGCACAAGAATCATAACGAGCGTAGGAGTTTTGTCTAAGAGTGCTTTTTATAGCAGGTATAGTTATCAGTTCTTCAGCTTATGCTATATTAGGTTGGGTATATAATCCTTTCATGTTAGGTATCGATATCGGTATAAATATTATTAGTGGCACTAGTAAGCTTGGTTTAATTTCGACTTGAAAATCTGTATTGGTTATATTGGTATACCTACTGTGATGTATAAAAGTTAAAATGCTCCTTAATAGTTTCTTTCTATTTAATTTATTTTTTACTCTTAAAAAAAATTTATCAATCTAATCAAGCTGATAGAAAAGGTTGATCATAATCAACTTTTTAATAATTCTGAAAAGATATTAGAGTAATATAAAAATATATTTAAAAACCCTTGAAAAAAAATGTAAAAGTCTCAAAAAAGAAAAGAAAAGAGTGTGCTCTTGTATTTTAAAATTATTTACATAAACTAAAATAAAAAACCGTAAACTTTTCACATTATTCCACTATAATTGTCTCATGGCGTCCAGAATTTGTTTTAGAGTTAGAGGATGAAAATTTTCAACTGACCTTCCTGAAAGAGTGCCAATTTGTTTTGGTTTAATGTAATTAATTTAAAAATAATAAATTTAAGTGTGTCCTGTTCATGGAAAGAGATTTATTTTATAAATCTCATTAATATTATTTAATGTTTAAAGTTTGTATTTTCTGAACAAGTTTCAAATGCTAAAAATAGATAATTTTTTTCTTTTCTTAATAAAGTTCTAAATAAATTTATTTAATCTTGCATTAATAGACCCTATATAAGTTACATTCCTTTATTAATAGGTGACTATATTAATTAACTATATATAACTCTAGGAAAATTGGAAAGTGGTCATTTTAAATATCCAATAATCCAAACAAATGTTACACATAAACAGATTTCTCTGTTATTATTCATATGAAGAATATTCAGCAGAGTTATAAATAGTGTATGTGGATGTCTCTATTGTATTCAATAAAAAGTGAAGAAATAATTTACAACGAGCAATTAATAATTTGCTATTACTAAAAAAAAACATGAATATTATATTTAAATTATGAAAATATTTAATTAAAAACCTAAAACGAGAAAATAGTACTTTTAAAGTTTTATTTGAATTTAATAAATTACTGCAGGTTAATTTTATCACTCAAACCTCGTGTGAAAAGAGTGGTTGTTGTGTAAGAAGCTGAGTATAAAAAGAGAAATGAGGAGTGGGTAAACTTAGAAAACGCAGAGTTGAAAAGCAAAAGCCTTCGTTTGCAGCATTCAACCAAAACCGAGTCTTTTCTTATTAATTAATTCATTTATTCATAGCTGTGTTTTGTGTTTCATCGGAGCGATGTGTGGAGGAGCTATTATCTCTGACTTCATTCCGGCGGCAGTCACGGCTAGGTCTCGCCGGGTCACCGCCGGTTTCCTGTGGTCGGATTTGAAGAAGCCGACGTCTGAGGTCATCCACTCTGACGATGACTTCGAGGCTGATTTTAGAGATTTCAAGGACGATTCCGACAGCGACGCCGACCACCAAGTCAAACCCTTTGCTTTCTCCGCCTCTTCTCGTAACTTTTCTCTCTTCTTCACAATTCTCTTTATGTTTTCCCATTTATTTCGCATGCAAAATTATCGCTGTTTACTCTTTTTTTCTTTATTCATTTTCGGAACATTTTTTATTCATGCACTGGAAATCAATTTTGTTGGTCACCGTGTGATGTGATTTTCTGGACCCTCAACTTTAAAGTGAATCTAATTTGTGGTTTTCGTTCATGGAGTTGATAACAGGGAATGTTATTTTCTAGATCTGCTAGAAACTCTTTGATTCGTTACGGATCCCGGGTTGATTTCTGGAATGATTTATTTTTCGGAGAAATGCTTCTTCTGCTTTAGGAGTGTATGTTTATCCATTTTTCGTACAAGAGTTCACTTTCGACTGATTTTAACTCAAGGATGACTTTGTGGATTTTTTTGAAATTGATAGATGTATCATTACATCATGTTGTTATTACAAGCTGTTCTGTTTCTTCGTAACACACCACTGCAACTGCTCTTTCTCAGTATATAGATAAACTACTAGAAATGAATTTTACTTTATTGTTGAGACTTCTAATATCCTCGAATGGATTTTGGGAAAAATGGAAAATTTCTTATATGATCCGTGCATGAGATTATTTTTGTTCTTTTCTTTGTTCAATGGTTCTGAGTGTCTGTTTTCCTCGCCGTGGAATGTGTTGTATAATTTTCCAATTGTATTAAAGGGCGGGCAGTGAAACCTGTGGCATTCAATGGTGAAGCTGAGAAGTCTGCAAAGAGAAAGAGGAAGAATCAATATAGGGGAATTCGTCAACGTCCTTGGGGGAAATGGGCTGCTGAAATCAGGGATCCAAGAAAGGGCGTTCGTGTCTGGCTTGGAACCTTCAACACTGCTGAAGAAGCTGCAAGAGCTTATGATGCTGAAGCACGGAGGATTCGTGGCAAGAAAGCCAAGGTGAATTTCCCTGAGGAAGCTTCCGTGAAACGTTCTAAGGTAAATCAACTGGGAAATCAGAAGACTGTTCAACCCAATGTCCACAAGTTCAATGCTGGGAACAATCAGAAGGACCTTTGGTGTCCTATGGATCTGGTGGAACAGAAACCCCTAGTTAACCCGTTTGCTGACATGGGTTCCTTCCCTGGAAGTGGAAATGGGCTCAGATCCCTTCCTTCGACTGATGATGTGACCCTTTACTTCAGTTCAGATCAGGGGAGTAATTCATTTGATTATGCAGATCTTGGGTGGAGTGAACAGGCCCCCAAAACTCCAGAGATCTCATCCATGTTTTCTGCTCCTTTGGATTGTGATTCTCATTTTGTACAGAATGCGAACCATCAGACTAACTCTCAGGATGTGGTATCTGTGCAAGATGGTTCTTTCAAGACACTATCTGAGGAGCTTGTGGATATTGAATCTGAGTTGAAGTTCTTTCAGATGCCTTATCTTGAAGGGAGCTGGGATGATACTTCATTGGAATCCTTGCTATCTTGTGATACAACCCAGGATGGTGGAAACCTGATGAATCTTTGGAGCTTTGATGACATTCCTTCCATGGCTGGCGGAGTTTTCTGAGCAGCTTTTTGCTGGCCTCCTCCCTGTGTATTTAAATAAAGCTGCACATTATTTTTCATTTTCCTTCGCAGTTCATTTTGTCTGTGTTTTTGTTGATTTTATTTCTCCCAAGGACACATCCCTGCTTGTGCCTGACAAAAATGGAATGTTATTTCCGTTTTTGTTGCTCTCTGGAATGGTTGTCATCTCTGTTGAAGATAGAGTTGAAAATATTTGGCTCTCTCAGCACGAGTGAAGTTTACTATTCACTTGTTTTTGAATTATGGGACTATATAGTTATTTAGGTGCTCTTTGCCCTGTCCTTAGTTTTAGCTTTAGGGAATCTCTACTGATGATGGAGGGTGATTATAATGTCATCTGTCAAACAGTCTTGGCTGCTGATGTTTTATAAACTCAGTTGTTTCTCTAGGGTTATATCCTCTTATGAGAAAATGTGAAGGATGAAAAGAGCACTATGATGAGCAAGTTGCAGAAAATTATAAATACTTTATTTCAGTGATTTTGTGTTAGGTTGGTATAGAAGAGATGGAGACGTTTACCGAACCAAAGTTCTTCCTTGCTGCAACTCAATCAAGAGTCCATTGCGTATATACCAGAATGACTTAAATATTGATGTTATAATCATTATATGATTGATGTAGAAATGTGTTCTTTAAACAATCATCTCCCAGCAACACACTGTCGTATGTACTGAATAAATTGTAGATGAAATTTAGAGAATATAATGACAAAAAAAATGGAAAAAAACAAAATTAAGGATAAAATATTACAGGGTACCAAATTTATAATTTAGTCAATTTAGTCAAATTTCTAAACAACTTAAATCTCCCAAAAATAGTCTTTCACAAAGGTTCTCTTAGTCTTTCTTTTTAACACATTCTATCAAATAATATTTGAGTAATGTTGATTCTAAAAACTACTTTCAGCTATTATAATGATAAAAAATAAGTATTGTCTATAGTATATTAGAAATAAAGGATGTATTTGAAAAACAACAAACGTTTTTTATATAATTTAATAAGTTTAGTAGACTATTATGTTTTATTTTTAAAATAAATCTATAATTGAATGTTATAATACTCATGTATTCATCCTCTATCTAAATAGTTATCAACTGTTTTTAAAAATTATGAAAACCATTTAAGGTTTTCAACAATTTGGATTCTGATAAAACTACCTCATTGGATTGCATTACCATGTCCTGTTAATTATCATTCTTGTTTCGTTGATTTAAAAGAATGGACATTCAGATCATTTGATTCGGTATAAGATTTATTAAGAAATGTAAGCATTAATTACAAAATATATAATTTTAAACTTTTATATTGTTAATTAAAAATTAATAATACCAAGTTATACTAAAAACTATTTAATGAATAATCAAAAAAGTATTTCATAAATATATCATAATTTTAATTGAGAATTCAGAAACCTGACCACAAATTAAAAAAAATATATAAATCGAATTTAAAGAATAAGTTCAAAATATTTTGAAAATATAAATTTTATTTAATTGAGTTATCCATTCATTCCAGTAAAATTATTTTATTTGACGTAATTAAAGTTTCAAAAATTAAAAAAATTCATTTGTTTTGTAAAATAAATAATTTAATCATAATAAAATACATAATTTAAAATCAAATAAAAACTTCATTTTTTCAGTTTTTTTCTGTTCACCATATTATTTTATTTTCAATCTTTATTGTTTAAGCATTGTTAGTACTAAACATTGATGTATTTCTTATTAATTACAGATATGTTGATAATTGATAATTTAAGATTTAAGCACCTGTGTTTTACCATATGTTCATGAGATGGGTTTATTAGGTTTTGAGTTGCTTTAAAATTTTATATTTGTATTTAGTTTCTATTTTTTATCATTTATTTTTATTTGTTAATATTATTTGTCTTAGGAAATAACTTTTTTAATCTCCATTATTCTTATTTTGGATGATGTAACAGTGGGCTTTATAAACACAAGTTTGATTGTATGATGAGAAAATTGAAGTTAAAGTCTGATGGGAAGTTCGAAATCCAGTTTCTGCTTCGTAGTTTGTGTGGTAAGCTATGGAATAACTCTCAGTTGGTGACAAATTTGATGTATTTGTATTTGGAGATTCAATATTTGATGTTGGAAAATGACTATGCAAATTTCTTTCCAACAACAGGCACATTTTCTGATGATCGCCTCATTCCATCCCTAAACCCTAAACATTATATTCTATACGTATTAAGATAAAATTGTAAACAATATGAATCATGCGGGGCTCTATAACTTAGCATAGAAGTTATATTTTTGACCAAAAGAACTTATTATTAATAAATAAATAAGGAACAGATAATCAAAGCGGACCAATTCTCGGTTCATTTAAATCCGTGCACTTGTTTCCACCATACAATTTCAACATATACATTATTTACTCATATAATGCTGGAAATTTAGTTTTCATTGTGCATGAAGTCAAAGTAGCCTATATAAACACAAGTTGCATATTGTGATCATTAGAAAATTGAAGCGAAACTCATATGGCAAGTCCAACATTCAGTTTCTGTTCTCTAGTTTTTTTGGCAAGCTATGGCATAAGTTGTTGCCTAAGCCTTGGTGATGTATGCCAGCCAAAAGAACACGCAGCATTATTTGTATTTGGAGATTCATTATTTGATGTTGGAAACAACAATTACATAAATACCACAGCTGATAATCAGGCAAATTACTCTCCATATGGGGAAACCTTCTTCAAGTATCCAACAGGCAGATTTTCTGACGGTCGTGTTCTTCCAGATTTCATAGGTATACAACAACTTTGGTTTTATGTTTTTAATTAAGATCAACCAATACCTCACTGCTTACAGCTTATACCTACGATATTATTGCAGCTGAGTATGCCAAGTTGCCTCTAATCCCACCCTATCTATTCCCTGGTAATAAACGATACGTTGATGGAGTCAATTTTGCATCAGCTGGAGCTGGGGCTTTGGTTGAAACCCATCAAGGACTGGTCTGTCAGATGTTATTGCTAACTATTAGCTGTGAATGAAATTGAATGCTAGCCGTACTCTTTTGACTTGGTCATTAATTAGCTTTGATCCCATCCATTTTGATCTGAAAGTGTTGAATTTGCAGGTGATAGATCTAAAAACTCAGCTAAGTTATTTCAGGAAAGTGAGCAAGGAATTGAGGCAGCAACTTGGAAATGCGGAAACAACAGCTCTGCTTGCCAAAGCTGTTTACCTGATGCACATTGGAATCAATGATTATGAAATCTCTTTGTCAGAAAATTCAAGTAATTCACAGACGGCTGAGAAACATGTAGAGATGGTAGTCGGTAATCTTACATCAGTGATCAAAGTATGTTACTTTGCTGTGCATTGAAGCATGAAAGTTGAAGTTTCTATAATCAGCAAATAAAATAAGTCTAACTCTGTAAAATGATGGATTGCATTAATTAGGGGATACACGAGGCAGGAGGGAGGAAATTTGTGGTTTTTAGCCTGCCAGCTGTGGGTTGTGTTCCACTGGTGAAGGCTCTAGTAAATGGATCAAAAGGCTCCTGCGTGGAAGAAGCTTCAGCACTGCCCAAACTACACAACAGTGTGCTTTACGTGGAACTTGGCAAGTTAAAGAAGGAGCTGGAAGGATTTAAATATTCATATGTGGATTATTTTAGCATATCTTATGATGTTATAAACAATCCTTCAAAACATGGTAAGTAGTGCATATATTGAGTATATGTGACTTTGGTGGGTTGGCTTATGTGATTTGGTGTTTGTTGTGAAAAGGGTTGAAAGAAGGCGACGTGGCATGCTGTGGCAGTGGAGCCCACAGGGGAGATTACAGCTGCGGAGGTAGAAGAGCAGTGAGAGATTACGAGTTATGTGAGAATCCAAACCAATATGTGTTCTTTGACTCGCTTCATCCCACCCAAGCTGCTCATCAGATTGTTTCCCAGCTTGTCTGGAGCGGAAATCAGAGTATCGCAGGCCCATTCAATCTCAAATCACTGTTTCAACCATAACCAGATAAATCTCATTGTAATAAATAACCATCTTCCTTCTTTGTTGCAAAAAATAGGGTTCAATATCACTTGAAGCAAAACAAGGGGTGTTTGATAAAGAGGGGATCTTGCCATTTAGAAGAATGTAAGTTGTAAGTAAAAGAAATGTTTATTTTTAATTGTATATAGGGTAATTGTTTCCGTAGTGGGCAAACATTAGCCATATATTTACCCTTGCTGCATAAGTTTACCCACTGTTGGGATTATGTATAAAGCATTTTACTGTTGGGATTCGTGGTCCATATTTAGCTGATGATAATGTTAAGTATTTAGTTTCCATCATGAAGCATCCAAGAGGGTTAGGACTTTTATGTATAAAGCAAGTAAATATTTAAGTTTCAAGAAGTTAAGCTGATATATGTGTGTCAAATTTTCACGTATACTTTCCTAGTTAAATCTGCCTTCATTTAAAGAGCTTAATTGTCAAGTTGAAAATATATATTAAGCATGTGGGTAGACGTTTTGATAAAAAAATTTTATGGAATGCAGAATTCCTTTTCTTCTTGTGTTGTTTAACATCCGTAGATAAAATTTATGAAATATCTTGAGTAGTTTGTGGTGGTGCTGGTATGCGTATTGAAAGCGTTTCATGTTTATTTTTCACTCTGGCTTGTGGTAACTGTATTGCTTTTACCCCTTAAGTTGCTGTTAGTTCATTTCTTTATTCATATCGGGTTATCAGTGAAATTGAGACATGCTATTTTGGGTGTTTTACAATATTATATAGGAAATGTTTCCAATTTGTCATTGTTTTTCTTGGGTGCATGCATCTTCTTTTTTTCCTTTGGATTCAAGCAATTGAATACACGTTATGTGCCCCTTGTGAATTATTAATTGGTATTATCCAAAGAATCGCTATCAGATGGCAATATTCCCTGTGAAACTGACACTAGTGAGGAGTATGGAAGTCACAAATTGACAGCATTCAACTGGAAAAACTGATAACCATTGTCTTTCAGAGTCTACTATAGATATCTTTTGTTGTAGAAGTGATATTTGTCATTGCAGGTATGCTTAATATATTGGCATTGTGAGTTCTTCACAGATCAGTCCATGTTAGCATCATTTGGGTTGTCAATGAGTACTTCTACGTTAAACTCCCAAAGATGTTCTTCTAATACTAAACTTTAAAACATATTCTACCCTGTTATTGTGTTTTTCATTTTTGGCCTCTGCAACTATATATATTGTGAATCAAACTTTAATTATTAGCTTGAATTCAAACGCTAACACAGATACACTAGCAAACAAGCAATTGTGAGATGGTACGAACTTAAGTTGGATGAGCCATGCCAGTCACAGTAAAAGGTCGTCTCACTTACACGTATTCAGATACACCAGCAAACAAACACATGACTAGGCACAATATTAGGAATAAGATATTAGTGTCTACTTCAGAAAAATTAAGAGAAACACGTGACAAGGCAAATTAAAAAGACACTACAAGTGATTGTGTGATACTTGTCCAGATTGTAGAAAATCAATGTCTCAAGAATACTCACGGGAGCCAAACGCTAATTATGTGAATTTCTTTTTGCTACAATTCAATCATCGAATATGGAACGGTCTTAAAGAAAAGTAAAGTCGTTTCATAGGGTTAATGGGTAGATTCATCAGAAAAAAAAAATTAATTCGGTCAATTCAATAAAGTATTATTTATATAAAAAGAAAAAAGAAAAAAAAATCTACATATTCGTATAAAAATTATTTATCATTAAAAAATAATAAAAATCATAAAATGCTCTTATTTATTTATTTTTAAATAAACAAAAAAATAATTGATTGGCAGATTGACCTGATTTGTTTTGTTCCAACTCATTTCTTAATTAATACAGATTTGCTTAAAGTTAGAAGAGTTCAAAAGTATTATTTTAAGCAATAATTTTTCTTCTTTATTTAGTGTATTTGTTATAATTGTTAAAATAGTTTCCTGAATTTAATTTCAAATATAATCTCATTGGAGTGAGTTAAAAGGGATTGGTTGATTGATAACTTTAATTTAACCCATAAAAATATAAGATGAATTAAAAATCTCAACTAAAATCTGAAAAATGTTACGGCGAGCACACGAACTGTTATCCAACATGTGGCTGCACAGAACCGAAGCTTCTGGAAACACACTCCAACCATATATATAATATGCATTACTCTCCAATCTCGGCCGTACATCATCTTCGTCTACAGTGAACACTAATCCATAATCAAATATTAAAAAAATGGAAACATAGTATATTTTGTAACCTTAGTAAAAAGTGGAAACTATGTAAAGAGGGTGCTTCTGGAGAGTTCTTAAGGTGGGTGAACTGTTTTGTTTTTGCTTTTCTCTTCCCTCCTAATAAAATTGTTAAAAGTTCCTTGTTCCATCCATGCCTTATAATATTAACAATAATGAATCCTTAAGTAAATAAAAAATAAAATAAAAATTGGTTTTTGGTTGGATTTGATAAGTTGGGTTGAGTTGAGCAGAGTGAAGAAAAGTGGGTTTGGTTTGAATGAAGAGATGGCGAAGGGAGGAGAGAAATGCAGTGAGGAGTTGTATGAGGTTCTGGGCATAGAGAAGGAGTGTACCCGATCTGAGCTCAAGAATGCCTATAAGAAACTTGCACTGGTTAGAATGAATGAGTGAATTGGCACATTTCATTTTAAGATTTTTGTTGGAATGGGTATTGAAAAGCAAGGAATTTGTTTTGTTTGATGGGATAGAAATGGCACCCAGATCGTTGTTCAGGGAGCGGCGTGGAAGAAGGCAAGGAGAAGTTCCAGGAAATCCAGCACGCCTATTCTGGTTGGTATAATCTCCTTCAATTCACCCTCTTCTCTTCCATTCCATTGTTAATTAGTTTCACTGTGTTTTTGTCCAGTCTTATCTGACGCCAACAAAAGGTTATTGTACGACGTAGGTGTTTATGACAGCGATGACGACCAAACCGTATCTACTCTCATTCTCCCTCCCCTTCTCTTCTACAAACTAAATGAATATGCTTTAATATCACTACTCCTTCTCCTATCTAAACACTCAGTTTAGTATCTCTCTTTTTCTTCTTTCTTTATTTAAAAAATGGATCTTTTGTTGGTCTGGTGTGGTCTGGTGTCCTGTCGTCTGTAGCAGTCTTGTCCTGTTTCTGGGCTTTGCACCGTCCATTTTTCTTCTTCTTCCTGGAAAAAGGTACCATCTGAGACCAATTAGAATCCTTTTTTATCTTTACATAGAAATTCTTAATTCTATTGTAGGGAAAATAGATAGCCAGGCACAAACTTTGCCAAGTTAAATTTGCATACCACTACTTGTCTTGTGTTGTGATCTACACCCAGCCCCCCAACCAACCGATGGATCAAGTCCATACCAGAATTTCCTACTATATATATAATCAAAATTTGGTGGTGGTTTCGTTCTGAGGACTGTTCTTTTTGTGATGGGTCAATGATATGTTTGTTTGAGCAGGGCATGGGTGATTTCTTGAATGAAATGGCCACAATGATGAGTCAATCAAAACCCAGTGTAAGTAATATTCATTAAATTCATTCCATTCTTTTTCAACATTGCTGGACCAAAATTTCCACGCTTTTCACGCCTTTTATATTATTATATGGAGAAAGCTAGAGTGTTGGTCTTGGTTTGTCAAATACCAAAAATTTAATCAGCTAAAAATTTTCAAAGAATTTTGAGAAGGCTATGGATGAAGTTTCATGCCCAATTATTCTAAAACAGAAATTAAGCAAAAGAAATGGAAGGAGATAAAGGCAGATATTGCATTGCATGTGTATGATGCGATAAACAAACTCAAACAAACATATGCACTCCTTCGTAATTTCAAAGCATCAATTAATAAATTAATTCATGATATTTGTTGGCCTGGTCTCTGTCTTAGTGGTGGGCCTCAATGGCTAGGAGGAATCGAATCATGTGATAGATATGATATGGTACTGATTTTATCATTATACCATGAGCCTTAATGAGCCCACCATCTGAGATTCTTAGAGAATTCAGTCTCAAATCATATGCTACCGTATGTATTAGTATTAGTATTGTTATTGTGGCTGAATTCAATGCATGCTGACTAATTATGTGGGAAGTTCGTACCAAACGCATACAACATGCAGTAGAAGGGTGTGTTAATTATGGTGTCTGGGCTTGAACAGCAACGGCAACAGCTTGCATGCATCTATAACTTGTTACTAGCTAAGTGGTCAACTCATTTGATGATACTGGCTTGTGATGTGACGTAACAGGAAAATGGGGAGGAGACTTTTGACGAATTCCAACAGCTCTTTGAAGAAATGTTTGAAGCCAATATTGGGTCAATTGGAAGCACTTCTCATACTGCACCTGCTTCACCTTCGTACATCATGACAAATGGTGAAGGTTCTAGATCAAATAAACGTAATTCCACTGAAATTAATTTTGGAAAGACAGACAATACATCTGAACTCAATTCCAGCAACCAGAACATCTGTTTGGGGGTTAGTATATATACATACACACAACACTTTTTATTTCATGCTACGAAATTCATGGCATACATGTTAAAACTGGAGAAGGCACGCAAATATGTCATTCAGTACTACCTGTGACTAGAATTGCATGCAAGTTTCATGTGTTGCCTTGGGGGCCTATAGTGAAGAAATGGTGAATTCAATTGGTATACCTAAAGTTAGATTAGCCTTGGCAGTGTGTTCTGTATTTTAAAGCAGATGTGGCTTTGAGGTATGTGGAAATGTCCTTGCATGATTTTATCTAAATTGGTTCTTGGGTTGGTAATGTTTGTAAAATGTATCTGCATTAGATATTACATATAGTGACATGACGTGTAAGTAAAAGTAAAAGTGTGTGTGTGTGACTACTGCTCATAGATAGCATGACATGATATTGATTGGTGATTTTGTGTTGATGATGTGAAGGGAGGTGGAGCAGCTCCAAGATATGAAGAAGGGAATTCCAGGAGGAGGAGATAGCGTGGAGTCTGTGATGAGCATCATGTTTGCTCTCAAGTCAAGTCTGAGATGTAGCACCTGCTCTTTTCTTACCCTCATTCTCTTTTCCTCTATGCTGTGCCATGGTTTTTCTTGTAAGCATTGTAGTAAGGTTAAATCGCTGATTTTATTCAAAATATATATCTCCTCTCTTTTGTTTGCATCCAAATCAAACAATCTTAGCTCTACTCAATTTCTCTCAATGGAAATCAAATTTATTTTTATGCATTTTCACTGTTGAGCTAGTATAATTTATTTTTGTATGGATTCCATGTCATTTAAAAAGTTCTTTGTTGTTTCTTCTCTTTCAAAATATGGAAGCTATAGTACAAATGCAATTTTTTTTTTCAATGTTTCATGGATCCAAATGAATAGTATAAACGGTTTTTATCAATAAAAATGTTATTTTAATGTGGTCTTTATAGACGTTAGTTTCTTAAAATTAAATAAAGTTGTTTATTATTTATATAATAAGCCTATGCTTTACGTGGTTTATATTAAAATATTGTTTTTTCTTGATGAGAAAAATTAGTGATAGTTTTATTTGAAGATACTCTTACTAGCTCGTAATAACGAGGTTTGTGGTGAAGTCTTTAATTGAAGGAAGGTTGATTAGTATAACGGAATTTAAAATTAATTAAAATAAATAATAAAAGAAATAGCAATTGGTGGTTTCTTCATGTGGACGAATACATTTATGATTTTGGTTTGTTAACCTTAAAATGATGGTGCTTGCCATTTTATGGTCTAAAAATGATCACGCTTTCATGATTATTTTTGGGGTAGTTATTATTAGTTACAATTATTTAGTATCTCTAAGGCAAAAGCTTTATCAAGATCTTAAACTTAAGATGAAAATTTTATAAAAGAAACTATTTAAGTGAAATTGTGAGGTATTGTGAAAATTTTAAAACTAATAACTTAGTTTTATTAAAAAAGTCAACATGTTTTTAGAATATTAATATTAAATTAACTTTTTAAGTTATAAAAAACTGAAGGACAAATAAAAATGTATAAAAGTATTTGTCTTGCAAAATTTTGCTATTAAGGAAAAACTTGTAAAAATGACTTATAAATGATATGATATTGTAAAATTCACTTAATAAAATAAGATGTTATGAAAGTTTTCATAAGGCAGAGATTTTCAATAGTTATTTTATTTTTGCCATATTTGACATGTAGAAAGGTAACAAGACTTTAAATTAAATGTAAGATAATATGAATAATTTTTGTATTAATTAAAATTTTGAAGTTTTTAGTATAAATTTGTTTATCAGGTTTTGAAAAGTTGCTATACGTTTGAGAAATTTTAATGTATTAAATGAAATAAAAAAGTAAATATATATATATATATATATATATATATATATATATATATATATTTGTTTGTGTATAGAAAAAATATTTTTTATAGAATATATAATTTTTTATTTTTTTTTTTTTTAAAATAAAATA
>Ga0099824_1003112_pt1 | contig 24227 bp, 19 predicted proteins | sample SiratrowhiteBW_FD_76837 | JGI IMG/M metagenome (GOLD analysis project Ga0099824, IMG submission 76837) | Root nodule microbial communities of legume samples collected from California, USA - Siratro white BW | ecosystem: Host-associated > Plants > Roots > Nodule | place: USA: California...
ACTACTTACTTTTTCTATAAATACGCGTTTTTAGTTTAATAATATAATAATCAAGTGCTCATTCCACTTCTACCATCTCACTCAAATGACAGATTTTCTAGGTTGTTCCAAAAGAGAAGGTGAAAATACATGTTTTAAGAGATAGATGATAAAAGAAAATTGTCGATTATAGGCTGTATCGTGTAGCATTTAAAATTTTGCTATTGTCAAAGTCATAAAGAGGTGTGTTTTGATTTTTAAAATAAATAAGAAAAAAACTGATAAATGTTTAAAAAAAAGAGTGAAATGTGGAGAAAGTATTATCCTCTGTGGTATGCAGACAAACATATGGGATTTTTCTTTTTGAGGAATTAATTAGAACACGAAAGTGACATACTGATTGTCTGATTGATGAAAGAGACATTACGTACAACACTCTGAAAGTGACACTAACGATGCCATTTCAGAATATGTTAAAATCAAATCAAGTATCTTTGTTCGTGTAAGAACCAAAATGAGATGTCAGAAGTTTGGAAAATAGACCCCTTCTACTGTTCTTTCTATTTCTGTTTTATTTCATGTTTTAAAAATTGATTCAGTTAAAATTTCGGTTAACACCAATTGGATTAGTGGAAAAAAATTACTCTTCAACAACGTGGTGAAGGGATGTTAAAATTCAGATAAAAAAATAATCTTCAATTTAATGTTTCATCCAGCATTTATTTCATCCAAATTCGTCTTTAAATTTTACTTTGTTTAGACAGATAGAGGAGCAAGAAGAGAAAAGGGAACAGGAGAAGTTATATACAAAAAAATATAGAGTAAAAAGAAACATAAGAAAGGATCACCATGAGAGAATGAGACGAAGACAAATGATCGAAGCTTTTTAAGGAAATATTTACCCTTCTTAAAATTTCTCATTTAAAACACTTGCCTCTTCATGTTACGGTCATCTTACATTAACTTTTCATTCTTACACTCCTTTGATGTTTGGAAAATTTTATGAACTGGCTTGTATATTTTTTCTAGACACGTTTTATACTGCTTGAATATCTGATGTAGAATAATGGAATTGTGATTCTAGAAAATCGGATCACTCAAGAAAAAATGGCTTATTGTTGAACAGTTTCCCAGCAGTGGACAGTTTTTCTTTTGGACAATATTAACATTAATATTTTAATTTCTGTTAATAGAGAATTCGAACGCATCATTTTCACTATATTATCTTAGTTGGTGAGTGGTGGAGTAGTAGCTCCATCTGACGGAGGGATAAAAACCATTGCAAGTCGAATCCAGTTACCAGGACAAAATAATTGAGATCGTTGTCAATGAAAAAAAAATGGAGAAATTGAAGTGCTGACTAAGAAGAATAAATTCATACAAATGAATCGTTGATATGTTTTCCATCATTCGTCCAAGACATTTCAGAACTCTTAACAAAATTCCATATCAACAATTATACAGCAATACATTTTCTTTAAACAAAGTGCCATTTTCATAAAAAAAAAAATGTAGCATATTTTCCGTGCTTATTATCCTTTGCCCAAAAGGCTTTACTTTGTCGAATGAAATTTAGCAATCAAAAATTTATAACCATTCATACATTTATTAGTAGTGCACACATTTTTTAGCAGTGTAGAAAGATGAAGAGAAAGAATTATTATCTATTTTAACAGTAAAAAGAAATCATTTTAGAAGATAATAAAACCTAATTCTTATTTCTTTCTCGAATATTTATTCATATTTTTATCTTATTAATTCATTTAAATTATACAGCTCTCAACATTGTTTCTCTATTTTTCAATTATTTCTACTCAAAAAAACTAGGCATTCAATTTTATTATACTTCACCGTTTTACAACTTATCTGTTCACAATTTTCATCCTCTCAATTACTCTCCTCACCCAAACGAGACATTACTGTCCAATCAAATTCTCCCCTTGAGGTTATCCCTTTTTTCAATAAAAACAATAAAAGAAACCATTGCCATAAATATTAATTCAACAAGGGGAAGGAAGCGGAATAAAACGTTGATGGCAATGAAAACTCCATTAAAATACGTTGAAGTCGCTGATTGCCCCAACAAACATTAGCGTGGATCATTATGTGCAAGGTCACTAGACGTGTATTGTAAAGCCTTCGAAAGATTCATGGTATTGAATTTTGAATAAAAGCTTGACTACCACGTGCTCTGCGCAGAGTCTTCATTCTATGATAAAGTCATACATATATATTCCTCCTATCCAAAACATTAACACTTTACTTCCAGAGGCAATAATACAGTCGCGTTAAACCGCTGCTAACAACATATTCTCAGCTCATGGAATGTGAGAACTGCCCCAGTAGAAAAGGGTAGCACAGCCCCATTTTCCAGCAATAGAAACGAACAAGGCGCACCCTAAAACTTGAAGTCTTTCTTCTTTGACTTGCCCTCCTTTTCTTGCATCTTTCTCTTTCTCTTCTTCTCGTTCTGCACCACATAACATTAGCCATAAGTCACATTGGCCACCAGAAAATCTAATATGCATGTATGTATACGATTTGAAGGGCGATGTAACACACCTCTGCAACCATATCACTGAAATCTTCACGCTGACTACGCAACTTCTCCTCCTCCCTTGCTTCTTCGTACCTGTATCCAGTAGAGGTAAGAAATCACTGCTCAAACCTGACCCAACTAACCAACTCTAAAAGATTTGAAAAGATAAAATCCATACTTCGCAGGCAAAACATTTTCCATTGCTTCCAACTCTTCAGGCTGTAAAGTGACATCCACTTTATCTGATTTCTGACCTCTAAGCAAATCAACCTGAAAGTGCCATAACCAGAACGCATGAAACATGCTACCCTTGAAATCAAAACGAATACCATCATCATAAACAACCAACAACAGAAAAAATTCTTACCCTTTTAGCACCTGACTTGTCCTGTGCGCCAGTGCCAACAACATAACTGCAGAGTGGAGAAAAAAAGTGGCAACTCAACAAACAAACGAACAACCGGGGAGGGAAAAAATAATGCTACTCAAATAATAAAAAAAGGTAGGTGCAATGCAAGTATTGCATACGTGTGTGTGGTTCCAAGCAAAGTTCCAGGAGCAATTTTTTCTTCCTTCTCTTCAAGTACCTACATAGAAAACAACAAAACCATAATTACATAACAAGACAAATCAGAAGTCAAGGCTAACAAAAAACAGCAATAAAATAGACTGACTCACTTGATAAAGAGGCCTCTCAGGCTCCTTCCTCTGTTGCTTCCGGAGGTCAATAACATCAGGTGTTTCCACTCCCGTGGGAGTGCTAAGGTGAAAAATGCAAAGGAAAATAATCAAGAGATGAGAAGAAAGGAACAGTACATAATCAACCGACACAAAGAAAAACTCTTCTCAAATCAATCCACACATTTACACCCAAAATATTTGGTTGTGATTAAATCTGTGGGGAAAAATGTATTCTCTTAATAAGATTTGATAAAGTGTTTTAGGTGACAAAATTAGCAAATCCGGAGACATCTAATCATATGCCAAATCATTTGTAAATGATTTTCAAGAATTTTATCATGAAGGATGGCAATGCAGATCACCCAAAAAATGTTGATTACAGGCTCAGGCAGTTCAAAACGCCAATGCTACCATCATAATATATAAACAATAAAATAAAATGGTAAAATAACAATACCTTGACAGACTATCAACTGACTGGATACCATCTTCAAGTTCCTCCTCCTCCATTTCTTCTTCTTCTTCCTCCTCCTCCTCCTCTTCTTCCTCTTCCTCCTCCAAGTCTCCCCAATGTTTGGTCTTATCAACTGGCTCTTCCTGTACAGTGAGAACAATAAATATAAAAATGGAATACCATTTAAGAAACATTCTCTAGTAGATATATTGCAACGATCCTTTGTAAAATTTATTATCTGTATTTGTTACCAAAAGACAGATAAGATTGCATTCATTCAATGACATGACTGTCTCTTGAGAGTTAAATGAGATATATTACTGCAATCCTGTGTAAACTTTACACATTCCTCAACCAAAGAAAGATTGCATTCAGTCAATGACAGGATGTCTCTTAAGAGTAAAAGGCAAAAAATGTTTTACTCCAATCACAAGGAAGGTGTCAAATATAAAACCGTTAATGTGTCTTCACCAAACAGCTCAAGTTTTGTGAATTCTTGGTTCATGACATAAGACATGTCTATCTGAGGCTCTGACCACTTGATCCAGGAGTTTAATCCCAGCTATCCTAATTCTTATAAATAGAAATCAATTTCCAGCATAGGAGGGTAGGGTGGGTCTGTCAGTGCATCATTATTCAAGCCTCAAGCCCAAAAAGACTTCTTAAGTGATGAGGCATGTCATATGAAAAACCATGTAACAGCACAACTTTTGGGATTGAGTTCATGATAATAGGAATAGTGGCAAGCAATATGACTTTATATACTGTTAATTTTTTTCACCACTCATTTTCATTTCTAAGATGTTTTTCATACTAAAACACAGAATAAGAACCCAACAAAATTACACATGCACAGAAACAGGAAAGAATTCCATAAGCTTTAAGGCAAATCAACTCTGGCCTTAAACCAAACCTCATAGTTAGGCAGTTCTTGCTGTTGAACACCAAAAACATCTCCATACAGTGGACGTCCATACTGTTCAGATGAAGACAAGTAAACAGGTCAGTGAGCTAAAGAGTGGGGGGCTGTTTGCTGAAAAAAAGAATTCAGTAAGTGAATATGTAAAAAAATATATACTTCATCAACAGGAGGCTTGCCCCATCCACCAGGATGATAACCAAAGCTAGCTCCAGGGGGGATAGGAGCATTCAGTCCGGGGATCTTCAGATGAGGGTATGATGGTGGAGGACCATATCTCTAAAAAAAACATATTTATGGTCAAAAGGCCAGGAACAGAATAATATGAAAATTGCACCAGAAGTCGGAAAAACATGTAATATTATTACCTGCATATTTATAAGCCAAGGAGGAGGAGCGCCCTCAGGCATACCAAGAGCTTCTTTCAATTCATGGGATAACATGCCAGGTTTCATCTCCCTCAACTTCACCTGTGCACCAACCAATGACATCATATAAAAATAAGAGCCATTTCAGTCAAAAGATATGCTTAACTAAAATCTAACAATCAAATTAAAACTGGTCAGGATGCCAAGAACCCTGACACTAAAAAACGAAGCAATGATAGCCTCTATTGAAAGGACAAACAAAGATATTCAAACTCTAAGACCAGAACTTCAAATTGAATGCTTATAGAAATTCAAACCCAAACCAAAAAAAGAGCATAACATCCTACCAAACAATATTGCAAATGAAAGGAGAAAAAGACATTTATAACATATTTCCCAATTATACATGCGACTGATAGGCCCATTATGAAAATATACAGAAGCAAAGGGAAAAAAGTGGCCAAAGGAATTGTCAAGGTGATAAGTGTGCCCATGAAACAAGGCTCTGTTAAGATTCTCAGGGATCAAGAGAAGAAAAACTACAGAAAAAGGCTCACTCTTGAATTTATTACTCAAGCAAAATAAGCAAAACAGATTACACAAAGGAGTTGCCTCCTTTCATACTGGATAACCCAGTCACCACAAACTAATATTCCAAGATGACCCCACTAAAACAAACATATTAATTTCCAGTTTTGCAACGAGCTGTACTCCAATCATTGTTCTAGTTTTGATTCAATCTGATTTAGTTCATCCCTCTGTTATATATTCAAATTTCTTTTTTCATTTTGTGAGGTCACAGCCACGCAATAACTTTATTTCGCTTCCATCATTCATAAAATTTCCATTTTAGGAGTGGAGATGGTATATGGAAATTCCTATCCTAAATTACAAACACTATATTCCAGCTAAACTCAATCAATTAATGGACTCCCTACTGCTCCAAATTAAAGACTCCCCCCAACTAAAATAACAAGAACAATATTATAACAATATTCTGAGTCAGAAGCTAATACAGCAATATTAAAACGAAAAATGTTGCAACAGAAACAAAAACAGAAGTTGATAGCAGTTCAAATCTTCCCATGCTACTGTAGCGTGTACCTCAAATTCTTTTCCTTCATGATAAAGATCTCCCAGAGATGTCAGTTTAGGCTTTGTTTGGTATTTAAAGAATGCATCATGAAGAACCTGGTAACCAAGAAAAACTATTAGAAAGAATGAAAATAGTTCTGGCACTTGAGTAAACAAACAACCAAATAAGCAGTGCAAATGGTGCAAAGACAAATGAAACCTGATAATCTATATCCATTTTCCCCATTTTTGGTTGCATGCGCTCCCTTTGCTTTTGTTTCAGCTTCTTACTGTCCTCTTTCTCAATATAAGCCTGCATGAGACAACATATGACAATTAAAAAAGCAACTATGGCGAGGATTTAGGTAAACTAATTAAAAGACACATATAAAGATCAGAGAGAAACCTATAATATACATATGTTAAGTTGTTGGGAACAGAGGGCTAAAGAGAGGACGTGAAAGGAAAACTATATGTAGCACTAGTTAATATCCCCAATATTATCAATCGATACTACAGTGAGTTGATAATGTGCTAATTTATGAAAAAACACCAATACTTTGGAGGGATGCAAGCTTCTAATACGAACCAATAGCCATCAATTCATCAAATATAAGTAACAAAATTCTAAAATAGAAAAGAGATTCTTCCCCAAATCAGAAGCTTGTAGTCTAACATCAGGAATAGAAACAGTAATAGCTTATGATATTACAGAAAAATGCAGTTTCAAGGTAACAAATACCATGTAAAATTTGTAAGGAAACCATAAATAATATTTAATTTATTTTGTAGGTCACTCCAAAAAAATTCATAACTTGTAAACACGAGATTTCTTGAAAAGCATATGTAAAAGATTGTATTACCTGTCTAATTTTCTCGATTCCAGTGGCAGCAATGAAATCAGGTAGCTGAAAGGGTGGTTTCTCTATACCTCGTTTACCCTGACAACCAAAAAAAAATACTTCGATGAGATATAAGTACTTCATGCGGACATACACTATGTAGTTGGCTAAGTTATATCAGTCATAAAAATTGAAGATAAGAGGAATTCAGCCCAAGCATTAAGCCCAATGGAAAGGTATCTGAAAATTCAAAGCAGAACTATTAGCATCTTTATCACAAATAAATGCCATTTACATTATGCAAAAATGTCATGGTTGTAGATCCCCATTATGCAACATAATACAAGCCACATATTCCCATTTAATCTAGTAAAGATAATAAAAGAGAAATGATTTAAGGTTGCCCATTGCCAAACACCTACAAGTCCAGGATTGGTGATTGCCACAGCAGCTCCCCTGCAAGCACCACATACATACAGATAAGAGAAACCTTATCGACGTTATCTTCCTCACCCTATCACTACATCCCTCATGCAGGCTACAGTTATCAGACATGCTTGCATTGCATCTTGAACTGTTATTTATAATTTAGAATGCATATTAACCTGTAAAAATTTTCTCTTCTGACACCAATGCCTGGGTACAGGTACAGTGTTCCGATAAGACTTCAAGAACACCAGCAACTTTGGGTCTGATGCAGTAGCATCCCATACCTTAAAAGTGGAACAATAGAACAATTACATAACTTTGGAATAGTGACCATGATACCAAACTAATAGTGGGAACTGGGAAGGGATGCTGAACAATTTAAATCTAAGCAAGCTACACAGAATGTTCCTACCTCTACAACATCTGGCCTTGAGCAAATTTGTTTTAGTTCAGCAATTTTCATCCTCCGTTGAAGCTGAACAAAGAAACGAAACTTATTTCAGTATATTTGTCAAAAGGAAGACAGTAGTAAAAATTGAATAAACACAAAAAAAAAAACATGTTACAAATTGCCACACCTTTTTCTTCTTGTTAGAGATGCCTTTCTCTTTTTGCTCATTATCGTTTTCTTCTTCTTCAGAATCAGAATCAGCCTTCTTATTAGTAGCGGCATTCTCTTCCGAACCATCCTTCTTATCAGTATCCTAGTTGTATGATAATAAACCTCCAGTCAAACAATATACAAAGAAGATTCAATGGGAAGAAGACAAATGAAACATAAGGATTACCTCCAAAGCAGTAACATCAGCGAAACTAAATTTCTCAAAGATTTTTCTAAACTCTTCATCCATGCCTTCAACTAACTCAGCCTTCTCTGGTACATACTCAATCTCAACTTGTTCAACAACCTGCAAATGAAGAAAAATAACGGCATAATATGTGCACTAACGACAGTATATTTCAAATGTCATCAGGGAAATTTCGATATATGATTAGAGGAAACAATTGACAACGTGCAATAATTACAGTAATTATTCCAGTTTAAGAACTTCATTCAAAAGAAAGTAAACTCGCAACCGGAGAATAATTAGTACAATGTTTGGCACGGGAGAAATAATCCACATTCCACGTACATGAGCCATGTCTTGTCCAAATACACAGATCATTTCTCTATATATTCTCTCCAATTTTTCACCTGACAAAGCCCTACAGATTCTATCACTATACTAAAAGCTCTGAAACGCCGAGAACAAGTACGAAAACCCTAATTTGGCAGCAATATTCTTGCAAGAATCCACAAATATAAACAGTCAGAATCTATCTATCCTTTCCGGCGATAAAGCCGCTGTCGATTACGAACCTCCAAAGGAGTAGGGACAATAAACAACGCACCAAAGCCTGAGAAACTGTTAAAATAGCAGAACTTAGATGGATGAGAACCTGATTTGAATCAGTAGTTTCTTTCGCGTCGTCACTATCTTCGGCAGAGTTAGGCACCGACACCTGAGATGCTTTTTTGTTCTTCTTCTGCTTCCGGCGACGGCGACGGCGCTCGCTTTCCCGCGATTTTTTGGTCGTGGCGGCGGAGTCGTTGGAGTTGGCAACGACGCCGCCATTCTGGTAGGGAAGCGTCTCCGCGGCCATCGTTGAAGGGTTTTGCAGAATCGAGAAAGTCGATTAACAACAGAGTTCAGTTGGAGGGATTACAATGAATCGGAGTGAAGAAAGGTGAGAGACCGAAGAAGGAGACGAAAATGGATTAATAATAACTTGGTACCCACAGTAATCGAACCTGGGCACGTGCAACGTTGAGATATTTGGGCCTTTTGAGCTTTGACTCTGGGCTCTGGAGAGAAATATATCCCTATAAAGGCTTTTCGTTCATGCACCCCTTATTCATTCTGTACCTCCACGAATCTAAAAGTCTTTTTTTAGATACGAGAATCTCTTCTAAATTGTGTATCAATAGGTCTATTCTCTATTTGTGAATGTCTTATGATTATATAATCTAAGGTACACATTTAAATTTAAAGAAATCTTTTTAATTATGTAATCCAATAAGTTGGAACTAACATGATTTTGTAAATAATTTATTGATCTTTATCAAACTATAATAAATATCTATAATAAAGAGACACATACTCAACAATTGACCATTCCCTCCAAAAGTAAATCACACTTGTGAACCAAAATATTTGAAAACAACTATTATAATGAATAGCAAAAGGCAACAACTTAATTACAATGTATGAGTTAAGAAAATATAAAACCAACACAAATTATAACAGATAATTAATTGTAATTTATACTCTTATACTGCACTTCTTTTACATATTTTGATCAATAATTACCCTCCTCGAATTAACATTTTTTTATTTATATTTAGGGTCTTAAGAATAAGTTTATAAGTATGATATTTTAAGTTTTTAAAATCTTGATTTTTTTTTTTAACGTAATCCTTAGTCTCTTTATAGGATAACAAAATGATAGGAGAAGTGCAAATTTTACTATACATGTTTTCGTCCCTAATATACAAATTCATATTTATCTTTAATATTTAAAAATAAGAAATAATAAAATTTATGTCTCGTATTTATCCTATTTGATAAGATATATATTTATACTCAATATATACGTTATAAAGAATATTATATTTTCACAAATTCAATGTTAAAAAGAATATTATTTTTTTCAGTGTAAAACAATTTAACTATATAATTGTTATAATAAAATATCAAATCACATTTGTGTGAATTTAGAGTAAATTATAACAAAATAAAATACAGATGAGTGAGAGAACCAGAACATGTACATACACATCATATTATCTCATATTTTATTTATAAAAAAAAACATTATTTACATATGTATTTGTGTATGATTAGTTTATGTATTTCCTATCAAAAATAAGAATAGATTCTAACAATACTAATAAATTTTTAGTAGATCAAATTTTAACTTTAGCAATTCCTTTTAACTAAAAAATAATTAAGATTTTTTTTAAAAACGTTCATTAGATATAACAACCTAACCAGTTTTATTTAATAATATTGTATTATATAATATTAATATTAATTACAAGTTTTGTGATAAAAAAAATAATTTTATAGTCTTGAATAATGTTGGACGTATTAATTTGAAAATAAAACATAATTGGAATAGAAAAGTTGGACTGCCAAAAATTTAAGCAATAACGAATACTATGTCACAATTTCCTCTACGTTAATTTCCATACAAAATTTAATAGTTGCATTTTCAACTCTTTTATCATGAGAAAAAAATCTAATATGATTATATTTGGGATGATATTGTTTGATGTAAATATAAATAAAAGTTGTAGAAAATCAATTTAAATCTAATAAAGAATAAAAGTTATGAAATTTACATGTTTTTTAATATTTTTTTCATATTTATTATATAATGTATTTATATTCAAGACAGTGTTAAATTATAAAATTACTAAGATAATCAAATTTTCATCTACTATTTATAATCATGCGTTAATTATATTTATTACTGCCTATCATTCTAGACATTGATTTATATCGTTGTTTTGACATTTCTTGAGATTCATTACTTTGATCGACATCATTATTATATTATTTACTGTCAATTTTATAAATTTTGTCATAAATGACTAAAGTTTTAACTTTTATCATCATTATCATTTTCATACTATCATACGATCATGATAATTACTTATCTACAGTACATTATCACTATCATTACTAGTATCATCACTTGCATAATAATAACAATAATAATCATTATTATTACCGTTACTTTTGTTACTCTAATAATTATATACATAACAATTATTATATATAATAAATATTAATCTTATTTTATTCGTGTACTTTATTACATGCTAACTATCATACCAACCATTTAAAATTTAAAATTAAGAATACTCATTTTTTGTAAAAATGGAAATGTAACAATTACAAATAAATATATTGTATACAAAGAATACTTAAGCGAAACACATATATCCTTGAATTAAATGTATAAATATTGTTATATTTGTAATATATCTATTTGTTATTTATTTATTTTTCATAATTGTTATTTTTTATATTTGACTTCATAATTGTTTACTGAATCAAATGTAATTGAAGTTATTCCTGATTATTTTAGTTCAAAGTTATATAATGGTAATTTGCAATCAAATTTTTTATTTAATTTTGATCAAAATATATATTAAAAAACGTGATAAGAATGGTGGTTACGTACAAAGTATTCCTAAATATTACTACCATTTTCTAAAACATTATGCTAAAAAACTTTATATATACTATGTTTTAAATTTGAAATTAAATATAAGACACTTTTAATTGTTATGACATGAGGATTATAATTTTTTTTCATTAATTATGATTTTAACATTTTTTTTTCGATTTGTTGTTTTCGGCATCTTGATACGAGTAGAGAGAAGATAGTTACAGAAAACACTTAGACATCAGATTAGATTAAAGTTTTCTATAATAGATATAGCTTATCTCTTTCTCTTATAATTCTTATCAATATGTGTTTTTATAAGAAATTGCTAAAAGAAAACTAATCAAAACCGATAACATCTCAGCCCAACATCATGACCGGCAACCTGTTAAGACCAAGCACATTCTTATCCAAATAATAATGAATAAAAATAGTACAATTACATTTTCAATGTTGAATTTTTTATATCAGTCATATAATTTTGTTACACGATTATATATATATATATATAAACCTCAACATTTTGGATTATGATAAATTATTTTACAAAGAAAAGTTTCACAATAATCTATACTACTATATATGATATTTTGTTTCTCGTTACTAATTACTATTATCACTCAAATACAAATTTAACACAATGTTAATGAGAGTTTTTTTAACATGACATACAAACTATGTACAGCAATAATAAATATATTTTACTTCTAATTTATACTTTTGTTGCAAACATTTATGATTGGGTTGCCAGTCAACTAGAACTAAAATGTTTTACTAAACAATTTGTCTTTCTAGAAATACCCTCGCCGACGGTGCAAGCCTCTTCACACAGCTCAGAAATACAAGGTCTGAATCGGAATTCAACATAGGATGATGACGTGTCATAGTTTGAGAGGCGAGATCACGAGAAAAGCAGGAACAGCAGGGACACAACCTTAGACATGTTTCATTATTTTTTTTTTTTCTGTCTCAAAGTAGGTTTCTTTGAAACGAAAGAAAAGTAGAGCCAACAGGCACACTGTGTTGACCCCACCCACCAACCTTTCCACACGACAATGCGGTAACTCTTTGCACTTCGTTTGGCCAAAATTCAAAGAAAACTCATTTTTCCAAAGGGGTGCCAGTTTCTCCTCCTCAATTCTTCTTCTCCATTCAATCGCTTTCTGCATTTCAGATCTAAGAGCTCAACCTAGCCCGTTGATGTTACAGAAAAAGGAGGAGTGGTTGGTACTAGATCAAATGGATAATATCTTTTATTATTGTTATTGTTATTGAATATTCAACGGTGGCGAGACAAGATAAGGAGTAGAATGGGGTTAGGTGGGGTCCAAGACAATGCGAACGTTAACGGAGATGGGGTATCTGAAATTCCGTTAGGGACCAAAGCAAAATACATCAAGATGACTTCTGATCCAGTTGAGGGCGATGAATTTCCAGAAAACAAGAAGCACGAAGCCAAGAAATATATCTTTGCATGTGCCGTTTTTGCCTCTCTCAATTCCGTGCTTCTCGGCTATGGTAGGTAATTCTAATTCTTTATCTTCGTTGTATGCTAATAAATTAATAATTCCTTTCCGTTATTTTATTTTATTCATGCCCGATAATTTCCCCGATACGTGTCAATTAAAAAAAATCTAAAAACAAAAAATGATTTGATTAGGTCTGTCTTTTCTGGGACTTGATACTTGTTTTTAGGACTTCGATAAGGCAACTCTCTTATCACAGTGATGAATATAAAAATCCAGGGCTGTTTGTGTAATTTGCGACAGTGGTTTTGTATTTTTAGGTTGAAACTTTTTCGATGGCCGCTCATTATTCAAGAATTGAGATTGGCTTCGGAAGAATGCTGTTAAGGAAAAACATTTGGATAATGTGTGTGTTTGTGTATGACTAGATGGATTACTCTTATATATCAGGAAAAACATTGGTTTGTGCTTTGTTTGCAACTATGTTGTGTATTGACTACATAAATAAAGGAGTTTATTTATACTATTAATAGGAACAAAAACTAAGACCCTAGTGGGTTGTATCTGCTTCTCATTTTGCAGATGTGGGTGTTATGAGTGGAGCAATTATATTCATTCAGGAGGATCTGAAGATATCTGACGTTCAGCAAGAAGTACTTGTTGGAATTTTGAGCATAATATCCCTGTTGGGTAGTTTAGCAGGTGGAAAGACATCTGATGCCATTGGCAGAAAATGGACAATTGGTTTGGCTGCCGTTATCTTCCAAACAGGTGGAGCTGTTATGGCTCTTGCTCCATCCTTCAAAGTATTGATGATAGGGAGACTCATGGCTGGGGTGGGTATAGGTTTTGGTGTCATGATTGCACCTGTCTATATTGCCGAAATTTCTCCTGCCATTGCTAGGGGATCCCTTACCTCTTTCCCTGAGATATTTATAAACTTTGGAATCCTTCTTGGCTACATATCAAACTATGCATTTTCCAGGCTTCCAGCACATATAAATTGGAGGGTAATGCTTGGCGTTGGACTTCTCCCTTCGGTTGTTATTGCTCTTGCACTGTTTGTCATACCTGAATCCCCAAGATGGCTAGTGGTGCAGAATAAGATTGAAGAAGCTAGAGTAGTGTTGTTAAAGATAACTGAGAGTGAGAAGGAGGCTGAAGAAAAGTTGCAAGAAATTCTGGTAGCTGCTGGGTCAGTTAATACTGACAAATATGAGTCAAAAGCCGTCTGGAAAGAAATATTGTGCCCTACTCCTCCTGTCAGAAGAATGCTCATAACTGGCTGTGGAATTCAGTGTTTCCAGCAGATAACAGGCATAGACACAACTGTGTATTATAGCCCCACAATTTTCAAGGATGCCGGGATCACTGGCAACTCTGAGCTTCTAGCTGCAACAGTTGCTGTTGGATTCACCAAAACTCTGTTCATCTTGATAGCCATATTTCTTATAGACAAATTGGGGAGAAAGCCTTTGCTTTACGCCAGCACAATTGGGATGACAGTGAGTTTGTTTAGCCTGAGCTTGTCTCTGGCTTTTCTGAGTCATGCAAAAATTGGGATTGCGTTAGCAATTCTTGCAGTTTGTGGAAATGTAGCTTCATTCTCAGTAGGACTTGGCCCCATATGCTGGGTCTTGTCAAGTGAGATATTTCCTTTGAGACTCAGAGCTCAAGCATCAGCTCTTGGAGCAGTGGGAAGTAGGGTCAGCAGTGGTGCAATCTCCATGTCCTTCCTCTCAGTGTCTCGCAGAATCACAGTAGCAGGAACATTCTTTGTTTTTGGCGTTGTTTCGTGTTGTGCTGTTGCCTTTGTTCATTATTGTGTTCCAGAAACAAGAGGAAAAACTTTGGAGGAAATCGAAGTACTGTTTAAAGATGAAGATGATTTGCAAGAAAGTGAGGTGGAAATGGGAGATGTAGAGGTAGAGCGTCTGGTGCAGAATTCATGAGTTGGTGGCAGACCAAATCCTAGATATTCCAAACATAGTATTATATTATGTTCGTCTGGTTCTTTTGTATTAGCGGGCATTTCTGCTTTTACGACATAAAAGGATTTGTTATGCATGGCATATGTTTTCTAACAAAACAAGAACACTCCATTCACCATGTGTTGCCCCACAAGCCACCAGCACCAATATAAGATTTAGTATATCTTAATGTTTATATTATGTATTAGATTATTTTTTACACTCTGTTGAATACGAGGTCATACATTGTTTCTTTCATGTAGCCATAGTGGAAAATGTGTTATCCCTTTTGCAGCACGTGGATTATGTTTCTCTATTTACATCCCTTCCCTATTCCATTTGTTAGCTTTTAAACTCTCAGTAATATTTCATGTCTCTAATTCATCTTATGCTTTCACATATTTAGATAAACAATAATAATTTCAGAGTTAAAAAAAAAAAAAAAAACTGAAGGAGGGAGCAAATTTACTTATTTACCAAAAGAATAATTAATTAGTTAAAAATAATAGACAACTAAAATTGGATACGGAATTTATTCACCGAGATTAGTCTTCTGCTGACTTAACTAACTAGGAACTATTTATCATACTAAACTTATCAATATTCAATACTTTATAAAAATGATTCAGCCACCATCCACGTTTTGACACATCCTTTGATTTACTATTTATGCTCTTTCTCATGGGTCCATTTTTTTTTCCCCTCTCTGCTTGTGAGTATGGATGTATGTTGCTTAGTTTACTAAATAAGTGAAGAATTTCAACTTTCTGATTGTTCATTAACCCTTGAACAGAACCTAATTAGTTTATCAACAAAACAAGGCACTAATAATAATTTGTAAGGTTAGTTAACTCGGTTCAATACTAATTAAGGCACAAATTATAATAAGAATTCACTTTATAAAAAACTTGTTATTAATTGAATAAAGTTATTTTTGTCTCAGGTATACGAAGAGATGTGCAATCTACACAAACAGCAAATGAAAAAAGTAGATAAAAAAGTTAGAAATTATATTAATAGATAATATATACTAAGTATATAAATAAATTTAGAGTAAAGTTTAAGATTTGTCTCGAGTTTGTAAATGTGATCCCTTTTTTGGTCTTGACATTCTGAAATCTTCGTTTTTCTCCACAAATTTTGTAAGAAAATATTTACTTTAGTATTTTCCCGCCTCATTTACTATTGATATTTAGCTTTGGAAGTCAATGAGTTTTTCAAGATCAAGAACTTAATGAGAGTTTTTTAAATATAAATATAAGTAATTTATACTTATCATTTCAATTACTGGTATGGTAATTTGTTCATTTAAATTACTGTAGTTTGTACCAAAAAGCATAGGTATATATATAAAAGGAGTTTGACTTAAAATATAAATTGTTAGGTTAATAATATCAGGTTACATTCATTTTTGTCTCTTGATAATATTTTTTTTGTTCAATATAATCTTATATTTATCATGAATTACTTATTTTAAACTTTTTAAATAAAATATTTTTATTTTAAATTTACGCTTTTTATGCTACAAAAAGAAATACATATTATCATTTTGATGAATTTTACTTAAATTCAAATAAGAGATCCCATAAAAATATCTGGTTAAAATGGGGGAAGGTTGATGATAAATGACACTAGATCAAAGAATACTGAGAGCATCAACTTAATTGTTAAGGACTTATTTATTGTAATTTTGATATAAAATATTCATTATTATAAAATATTTTGTAAATAAAGTTTTTTTAGTATAAGAAAGTAATTTTTTATTCTTATAACTTGAAATCTTATTTGAACTGAGGATCATTTATTATATGTCAAGACAAGATACTCCAATATTTGTGCAAGGGAGATTCTGTAAGAAACTTTCAAAATATAAAAATAAAGCCAAAGCAACAACCTCTTCACGATCATAGCCACATCGCATTTATGGGTTTTATGTTTGAACATGTTCTGGGATATAAACCATTAAGAAAGAAATCTCCACATTGAACAAAACCACTACTACTTAAAATTACAGAGATCTGATTCTATTTCCACTTATGTAGTACAATCATCAAGGTTATTTAAAAAAAAATCAGTCATTAAGGCTTTATTTTGTGGAATTTATCTTCACCTTTTTTTATATGATTCTCTAGTATACATTCTTTTGTTACAGAGTGGAGACTGATTATTAATACTGTAATGAGAATTTCTGTAATTTTGTTTCCAATCTAAAGATGTGAGTAGGCAAGAAGTATGTGAAAAACACCCTTCTTGTCTCTTACCATTAACATGACTAAAAATCAAAATTTAGAAATTAGAACAAAGTTGTATGATTAGTATCTTAAAACACCCTCCATATCCGGTTTCATTGTTTTTACATAATTCCCATTGTTCAACTTAGTTTTATCAGTTCAAGGATTTTCAAAGTATTTTACTCTCAAATCAATAAATATTTTTTTTTCTTCATTCTATATATTTAGATTTAAGCATGTGCATGGAATTCTTAAAAACACGTTTTCAGCTTTTATCTAAACATCAGTGAGCCAAACATTTCATTTGCAAATTGGATTAAGGAGCTGCTTTGGACCTTCCCAAACATAAGCAAAAATGAAAGCAAGGAGACTGGTGAGTGTCACATGGAAAGAAAAGTAGGTGCCCTATTAAGATTGGAAGCTGAGAAATCCCTTTCACAATTTAATTGTCTCAAACAAGACAAATATCAATCAACTTTTACCTTTCACTGGTCAACTGCAATCCCAAACCACAGGTAAACATGCCACCCTCTTCACCATTTTCTGGGAAGGAACATGTCAGAAAATTTTCACTTCATATTCCTCTCAGATCTTTCAAACAGATACAACAAAAAGATCTTACAAGGGTCCAAATTCCAAACCTCTTCTATTCTAGTCTTTCAATTTCACCATCAAATATATTCTTTTTCTTTTTCTTATAGTAGACACACAACTGGTCCCGTAGCCACTTGCAACACAAACACTGCTTACAACTTACAACTACTTCAATTTAAAACCTATCATTCTAAGTCACTAATTACAATCTTTAATGAACAAAAATAAAACTACAAACTTCAAAGCTAAGTGTTGCAGAAGATGCAGCAGCTAGAAATGATACTATCCACAATGCTTCCCTTAACTACATTAAGTTTCCTACTATGCCTGTTCCACAAGTGCACTGCAAAGCTTTCTTTGCGAATTTGCTCCATCTTATTGACCAACCATTTGGTACGAATCTCATCTCTAAACAAACCTCTAATCCCTCTCCAATCCACAGGATAAAATGCAGAAGGAGGGAGCACAGTGAAATTGAATCCCGGTCTCCCATTCATCCTAGACACTACCCTTGAGATCAAGTAAGGACCATTATGCCCCCACTTGTTCCCATCAAAGGTGAGTGCAAACTCCTCGATGAACTTGAAAAGCAAAGGGTGCTTCTTGTCAAATATCAACACTGCATTGTTCAAGCGGCTCCACTTGCCGGTTCTGACATCGAAGTTCTGTGCCCCAATGGTGTTTCTCAGCTTCGAGAAACTCTTCAACACTATGACATCCAAGTCAATGTAAGTGCCTCCAAACTTGTACAAGAGAGCAAGTCTAAGCAAATTGGAGAGGTTTTGCCCCAAAGAGACCTCACCGGGATTCACATTCCCTTCCATCAAACGGTTAAACCATAATTCAGCATGTGTGTCCTTGAATATGTAGCCAAAATCAGGAGCAATGGCCATGACCCTGAAGCCATTACTCAGAAACGGTTTCAGAATTCGAGTTCCAGTGTGAGAATCAAGGGACTTTGACACTATGACTAAACAAGCTTCGGGGTGAGACTTGAACAAGCTCTCTATAGAGAACATCTCCCTCTCACCAAATGCTTTCAAGGGAGAAATCCAAGTCACGAAGAACCTCACCCGGCAAGAAGAAGAAGAAGAAGTGTTGAAGAATGCTCTGAGTCTGGAATGAAAAAGTGAAACAGGGGAGCGAGGTTCTGAGCGCACACTTCTAAGGCCACGCTTGTGCTTCTTCACTCTTCTGGCCCTTTGAATGGAGAGGGAAAGGCTTTGAGTAGTGTTTGGAATAAGGGGCAAATGGGAGTTCTTGAAGAGAGGTGAATTGGCGGAAGATGAGAGATTGAAGAGTGTTGGAGGAGAGCGTAGGAGTGGGGACTTGGGGAGATTGAGAGAGAAGACTGTGAAAGCGTTGTAGGACAGAAGGAGGAGAAGGAGGAAGGCGAAGAATGAAGTGGGTATGGAGAAGAGTAGAGAAAGCATGGATCTTTTGAGGTGAAAAAAGGAGAAGAAGGAGAGTTTGGAGTTTTGCTCCATTGGGTGAAGCATGAAGAAGGAAAACGAGGTTCAAAAATGTTTAAGGACGTTTCACGAGGAAACAGAGAAAGTGGGAAAGTGGAAGAACATTTGCATTAAATTGAACATGGCAGAGTGAGTGGAGTATAACTACCTTTTTGTTTTAAACTTTTCAACCCAACCATATTTGGGTGAAACTGCTTTATGAAAAATTAGTACTTGTAATTTACATCTTAAACTAGTTTTAATTTTAATAAATTACATCAATTTTAAAAAATACATTGATATTAATATCCATTTTCACAATAACAATTTATTACATATATTAAACAATGCACAATCACCATAAATAATGGAAATTAGATTTTTTGTTAGATTAACTAGATGACGTAAATTGTGAAGACAAAATCTATTTAAATCATGCATATACTACATATAAACAAATCACACCCAAAATTTTATTTCATTTAAAAAAGCCCATGACAATAAATGGGTTGGGCCGAGTTGAGTTGGGTTGGGCTGTTCTTGCTGGCCCGTTGTGTTGTGCGAATCTGAAGACTAAAAATATTTCCCATTTCATTCCCGTTCTGCGTGTGCTTGTCCTCAGTCATTTGTTCTGAGATCAGTCTTGCATCAGGTATTTTTCTCTTTGTTTCTATTCCCTTTCTTAAGCACTTGAACCGCCAATGTTAAAAGCGGAACCCAGACAAATTCTCCTTGTCTTCTGTTGCTTCGATTTTCGCGTTGTTCCTGAATATTAACTTGTATTTGGTTCAACCACCGCTTTTTTACCCCTTTAAATTCACTATTCTCTTCCCACTTTTTCGGTTCCTGGTTATACCTTTGAATCTTTGTAAATAATTGTTTCGCTATAACTTAATTATTCAATTTGAAAGCAATATTGCACTGCATTTGATTCTTTAATGTTTTCATTTCCAGGTTTTAGGGAATGGCTGCAATTTTAGCTCGGAAATCGCTCCTTGCTCTTCGTGTCCGCCAATTGGTAACGTTAATCTGATTTCTATTCTTTGTTATTTGTGGAAATGGAAGAAGCAAGGAACAAAAACTCTTGATTAGATGTTGATTCAGTTGAGAAACTAAATTTTATATGAATACCCTATATTTCTTCCCATCCCTTCCTTCAGTCTGTGAAATGGATTTTTTTTTTCTCCTTTTTGTTGTTATTCTGATTTCTTCCTGGTTATGTGATGCTGTGGTGCTCTTAAATTATATTTTACTGGATAATATTGAAGAGGTTGCTGTGAATTAGATATGGATAATTTTAATGTAGGATGCCAAATGTTTAGGTTAGTACTTAATACTATCTCCTGTTGTTCTGCTTGTTTAGGCTGTAAGCGGTCAAGGACTGCACAGCTCCCAATCCTATGGGCTTGGATTACGTGCACACTCCTACTCTACCAAACTAGGTCTGTTATTTCTCTTAACATCCTTATGGACATATTTTCTGCACTGTTATAGAATGGTTAGAATTAGAAAGCGAAATTATTGAGGACTTGCTGAATATGAATTTTGATTGTTTCCTGCACCAAATTATCCATTGCGTAACAATCATGATCCAGTTTCAACGAATGAACTTCCTGAAAGCGGATAGTTAGCTGGGTCCACGTGGAAAAAGTAAAAAATATATTTAATGATGTATTCCTTGAAACACTACGATGCACTCCACTCCTCGATCCTCAGGTGATACTGGTCCTGTGTGTTTTTACCCAGTTCCCTCACTTTAACACACCCTCCCCCTCCTAAAAAGGCAGATAATTACGTGGGTCAAAGGAATGACTTTTCAGAATTGTGTATAGTGAACAAACACGACATTTCTTTAACTTTGCAAATACTTTCACTAGCATGACCATTTGTCTGTCAATTGAGATATCTCTTGATCTCCACTTGCTTTTCACTTCACATATATCATAATTCTGAGATGCACAAACTGCAGAGGATGAACAAAGGGAGCAACTTGCAAAGGAAATTTCAAAGGATTGGAGTTCTGGTATTTATTTGGAATCCTTTGTTTTTCAGTTTGTTTGTTGTTCTTTTTGACTTTTTCTATGATGTAACTAAATTCGCTGCTGGCGTTCTGCATGACAGTTTTTGAACGAAGCATCAACACTCTCTTTCTCACTGAAATGGTTCGAGGTCTCATGCTGACTCTGAAATACTTCTTTGAAACAAAAGTTACAGTAAGTGTCTTCTGAAACTGTTTGCCATCCAATAATGTTGCATCTTCTAATTAAATGCTTAATGCACGGCGCCTTTAATGCAGATCAATTATCCATTTGAGAAAGGACCTTTGAGCCCTCGTTTCCGTGGTGAACATGCACTCCGACGATATCCAACAGGGGAGGAACGTTGTATTGCTTGCAAACTTTGTGAAGCTGTAAGGCTTTGATTATTTATAACTTTGGTTTGACTATGATCCTTGAAAGCATGCATACACCAAATGGCATATAACCACAGGAAAGCATTTTCCTGTTTCTTTCATAAACTGGACGACTAATAAGCTTGCAATTTTTAAGACTATTTTGTATATTCCTGTTGTGTGTGTATGTTACCAAATGTTGTTTCTTCATTGGTTAATGTAGAAAAAAATGTGCAGCTGTTTTTGTATTTAAGAAACACACTCTACACAAAGTGTAAGGCTTAGACCATTGGTAGGTTTATGAATTTATGCCTCGTCATTAATTGAATCGGGCTTAGGAAAGTATATTTGCAAATTGCAATTACTAAGGGATAGAAATTCATCTAATCAAGCTGTCCCTAATAGACCTGTAAAAGTCAAATATTTTCCTATGCATCAATAATAGCAGTTTTGTTTACTTTGAATTATTTTCTTTTTGACTGAGACATATAAACAAATAGAGCTAGTAAGGATAGGGGTAAAAGCACATTAATATCTATAGGGGATTAAGGAGAATGTCTGGATAGCAGTTCAGTTACCATAGGCTTTGAGCTCAAACCATGCGGCAGTCTCTAAATAGTGAAATCCAGATAGTGCTAGAAGAAAGGACTACAGGGGACCAGCTAACCCCAAACAAATGAGCTATATAATCTATACGTGAATACCTTAATTAATAATTACAACTAATGATAAATCCATTACATATTTGCATTCTCCTAATATTCCTTTTCCAGGTTTTCTTTCACCTTTTTTATATTTTCCCCATTTCTCTCCTTCCTGTCCGTAGAGTCAGCAGCTGTACGTTATTGTTTTCTCTTAATATTTTCTTATTAGATATGCCCTGCACAAGCAATCACAATTGAGGCTGAGGAGCGGGAAGATGGCAGCCGCAGGACAACTCGGTAAATTACCTGCCTTATCTGCCCCCTCTTCTCTTCGCCCACTCCATTCTTGCTCTCTTATCTGTTAAATCTTTCAGGTATGATATTGACATGACCAAGTGCATCTATTGTGGATTTTGTCAAGAGGCATGTCCTGTTGATGCCATTGTTGAAGGGCCAAACTTTGAATTTGCCACAGAGACTCACGAGGTTCATTTTTATTTCCTTTATGTTGAATTATGTAAATATGATGACAGTTTCTTGCTAACGATTGTCTCTATTGTTCTTTACTATTAATTATATGTTTAACTACTATTTATTAGTGCATGCCAGTAATTATTTACTTCTGGTCGTGTTTACCTGTTGTAGGAGCTTTTATATGATAAAGAGAAGCTGCTTGAAAATGGTGACCGATGGGAGACTGAAATTGCTGAGAACCTGAGATCTGAAAGCCTTTACCGCTGAATTTTACCATGTGATCATTGCCCGTTGCTTTTTCGGTCTAATTGGGCAATGATGAATAAAATGACCACTGAATGGTTTTAAAGAACTGTATGCATTCACGACTGTCACGTGAGTTTTTTCTTGTCAATGTTTTTGCATTGTTAAGTATGCAATATTGTTTTTACGTTTTTTCTCATTGAAATCTTGGAACAAATATGGAAATAATTGAATTTTGAACAAATTAGCAACTTGTAGGCTTGTGTTGTTGGCGTAATTGATCCTTAGTGTTTACAAAATGGAAATTTATTTTAGTTTTTATTCAAATCGGAAATGCGTGCTTGTGTTGTGTGGGGACATTTACTTGGTTTTTTATTTCCTGGTTTTATTTTTATTTTTAATTACAAAAATATAATCATTAATCTGTTTTTCAATTTGTACAGAAAATAAAAGTGAAAATAGTTTTGGCATTTTCTGTACAAATTATTTAGAATAGGAAAAAAAAAAAAAAACTAAAAACAAGAGTTCTATTAACACTTTTAAAACAACATTTTTTAATTATTTTAGCTCAAATTTCTTTTCTATTTATATAATTTTATTATATAGAAAGTTACACGATTTAGTCATGCAATACCAAAATAAGTTACGTACTTGAAATAAGAGGTTCAGGTCTTTTTTTTACACCTTATCATTACGAATAAACCACAGTCACGGTGTGTAATAAACCACATCATTGAAATCTAACTTTATGTTAACTCATAACAATTACTATTGTTATTAGATAATTTGAACTGCTTATTGTTGTTATCAGTAGTTTTTATTTTCAAATTAAAACAAATAATGATTTTATTTTTTAAATTCTAATAATAATTTTGATTGTATTTAAATATTATATAATTATCTTATAGTTAAAATGAAATTAAGTATACTTTCAGATCAATTTAATTAATGAAAAATTTGAAGTGGTAATTTTAATGTACATAATTAAATTATGTATATAAAAATGATTACTAAACACTGTTATATATATATATATATATATATATATATATATATATATATATATATATATAAAAATATTTATAAAATAAAAAAATAGAGTAAAAGTTTATAAAAAAAAAAAAAATATATATTCATATAAATATATATAAAAAAAAAATTAATAAGATAAATTTTATATATATAAATATAATATATATATAAAAAAAAATACTAAACACTCTTATATATATATATATATATATATATATATATATATA
>Ga0099824_1003117_pt1 | contig 24214 bp, 5 predicted proteins | sample SiratrowhiteBW_FD_76837 | JGI IMG/M metagenome (GOLD analysis project Ga0099824, IMG submission 76837) | Root nodule microbial communities of legume samples collected from California, USA - Siratro white BW | ecosystem: Host-associated > Plants > Roots > Nodule | place: USA: California...
CAATATTTTATTTTTTATATTTTTTTCATAACATTTTTTTTTTTTATAATAATACACATAAATATAATATATATATATATATATATATATATATATATATATATATATATATTAGTTTTAATATATATTGTATTCAAATAAATATATTTTAATTATTTTTAAATAATTATTATTATGTATAATTTTTTATTTCAATTGTAATATATATTATATTAAATAAACATATTTCAAGTATTTTTTAAACTATTATTACATTTCACTTACAATAATTATTATATTAAAAAGATAGATTTGAAGTATTTTTTTTTCAATTATTATTACAGTTATTTATTATTACATTACATTAATTATTAATTATATCAACAGTTATAAAGGAAACACCTATCCACACCCCAATTCAGTTTTTTGAAAAATCAAATTCTAGTAGTAAATAGTTTTGTGTGCTATCTTAATAATTAAAGTACACATTATGGTGTCTAGATAATTAAAATTACAAACAGTGAGATAAAAAAATGCTTGGTACATATTAATTTTTGCTATACAAACATCACTTCAAACTCTTTACTTCATAAATTTTAACTTCACCAAACTTAATTTAAAATTGGAGTCAAAGTTAGTTTAACATCTGAACCCATATAACAATTTCTCTAATCTTAATACATCTATTTGTTTTTTTTATATAATCATTAATTTCGATATTTCTTTAAATTTAAACTTTAATGACTAATCACGTCCTCGTACCGTCTCACATTTTTATGTCATGAATTATTTCTTTTAACTGTTCGGATTCAATTTAAATTTAAATTTCAATGATTCTAATATTCGAAGCAGCCACTAGGGCCATAGGGTCACAACTAGTGCCTCTCTGACCAACACTAATTCCAAAACTAGATCCTTTACATGAATGATTCAACACTCTCACAACACTAACAACAAAATTTGAATCTTTCGATGAATGACTAAATATGTCCTATTTGTAATGAGGTTGAAATAATTTGATACACATGTTAGTGATAAGTCATGTTTGTGATAGGTCATGTTTGTTAACATGTAAATATGAGTTATTATTATCATTGGAATATGTTCTTACATAAATTTTCTTTACAAAAATGCATTGTATAGTATGCTTATACTTTAAGCATCAATTGTGATTCTTTAATTATAAATTGAACCATTTATCAAATTAAAATTAGCTAAAACACATCACACACTCTTTTATGTCATCAATTTTCCCTTTTTCCATAATTTCCATTCACCAATATATATGATAAAACTTTAATTAAATTATTTATTTATTTTATTTTATGCATGTAATTTTAAGATTTCATACAAATTAAAGAATATATTCAAAGTTTAATTTCACAAACTTCAGTTCAAAATTTGGTAGTGTTAATCTCCTTAGTTTCAATTATTAATTTTCATAATAAAAACGTACGATTTTATAAACGTACTATTTATTTGTGTAGTTAAAATTAAAATTATAAATATAATAATGTAGATTTACAAAATTGTAAACTATGCATAAAATTTTAAAATTTATTTTCTAGAAAAATATGATATATATATATATATATATATATATATAATTAATGTGTGTATATTAATTATAATTAAGATTAAGTTTAATAATTGTTCACCATCTACCTAATTTTAATCATAATTAATACAGTTCCATTGATATATGTGTTGTCAACTTTCACAATGTTTAAGTATTAAGTAAAATAAAAGTAATAAATTTATCTTAAACTTTTAACCTTCCAACCAACTATCTATTTATTACTATTAATATTCTTCGGTTTTTAATACTAAGTTAAAGTTAACTACGATTAATAATGAAAACTATAATTTTTAAGGTATAATTCTTCCTTTTCCATCAACTTTTTTTTTCTAAATTTTTAATCTAACATTGATAAATTATTTTAAATTTAGTTACTTTATAAAGAATTTAGAAAAAATAAGAAAAAAAAAATTATGAGAATAAACTACACTGTTTTATGATAGATCTTAAAAAACATAAGATATGGTTGCATTATATAAATTTTGTCCGTAAGTTAGATAAACGTATATCTATAAAATTTTTCTTCTAAAATGATATGTATAAAAGTTAAAACGATATTTAAATATAATAATTAAAATAATAAAATTTTGTAACCATAAACATGAAATCAATTCAGACTACATCAATTATAACAAATAACTTAAAACTCATATTTACTCTTTGCTTTTAAACTTGCACCACACTTTATCTTTGTTAAGTTAGATTTAATCAAAACAAATCATATATTCTCTTAAAATTAAGAATATGTTTTGTTCATTCAAATATTTGTAATGTGCGCCTCTTATTTTTTTTTATCAAATTCATTCAAAAATTACAATTATATACCCAATTCAAAAATCTCTAATAAACAAATTGTTTTATGTATATATTATCATTAAATATATTTGTTGTTATTTTGTATAACTTTTGTTAGTTACAAAATTCTTCTCTTTGTTAAAAATATTAAAATAAATTACTCGTAAAAGAACCATCTTAATCATGTTTCTATCTTTTTTTAATGAGTATTTGCACACAATATAGCTAATTTATCTAACTTGATTATGATTTTGAAGTTTTAAAATACTTTTAATTTTTTAAATTAAGTAAAAATATATAATCAATCACTTTAAAATATAATTTATTATTCTTTACAAAATTATTTTAACAAACTATTTCTTAAATATAATTAATTATCTAAATAAAAATTAAAATACAACTCATACAAATAATCGATTATTATTTAAAATGATTTATTATATTATTGCGATATAATATTCATATTTAATACAAAAGTAAAATACTAACTATTGTTTTCAAGAATACATTAAAGTTCACTCTAGAAGTTAAAAATGAGTTTTTAATAATACACTTATACCAAAATTGTTAATCGAGTAATTGAATGAAAATTCAAATTTAAAAAAAAATACTTTTAATATATCAATTTATATTACATACATATATTATAATAATAAAGTAGTTGAAGTAGTTCCATACACATATTACGACAAGTCATGCATGAGGTTATGGATGATGACATACATATATTATAATAATAAGATATTTATTAAAGTAAATGTTGTCTTTATAATATATTGTATACTATGCTTACATTTTATTATATTTATTATCATTTTTAAATTATAAATTAAATCATTTATCAAATTAAAATTAACCAAAACTAAAAACAAAAGATGGTCCTTTTTGTTTAAAAATATTATTTTTATTCAAATATACTAATTTTGTATAAAATAAACTGATAATTATTTAAAATCTTATTTTATTGTCTTTATAAATGGAAAATCATACAATATCATAAAAATGTCAACTTTTAATATGTGTGTCTTAAATCATACATTGTTTATTATTGATCATCTTTAACTTTTGTTAACAAATTTATAACTTAAAATATTTTTTTAATAATTATATCAAATTAATTATCAACAATTTATTTTTAATAATTTTGTTTATCATACACTTAATTATAACATTTATATACATATATGTTAATTTTATTATATATTATAATCAAATAAATATATTTTAATTATTTTTAAATTATTATTATATATATTTTATTTCAATTGTAATATATATTATATTAAATAAAAATATTTCAAGTATTTCTTAAACTATTATTACATTTTACTTTTAATAATTATTATATTAAACTCAGTAATCATTTACAGTTATGTATTATTACATTAATTATTAATCATATCATGTCCTAAAGGAAGCTGATATCCACTGGGACCAAAATTCAGTTTTTGTACAAATCAAATTCAAATTCTAACAGTAAATAGTTTTGTCTGATATCTTAGTTATTAAAGTGCACATTATGTATCTAAATAATTAAAACAAATAATTAAAAGTATAAACAGTGGCATTTTAGTGAAACGTTCAGAAAGATAAATCAATAATCATAACTTGTACCTATTTTTTTACTGTACTATTTCCTAATATATAGTTATCTTCTTTCTATTTAACTTCTACTCTACTTTAACATCTCCAAATATACTTTTCTCCAATAATCCATCTAATTTAAGTTTTATGTCATTTCAACTTTACTTACACAATAATCAAGATTAAGAGTGCTTCTTTGCATATTAATTTTTATCACAACCATCACTTGAAACTCTGCGATTCTTAAATTTTAACTTCACCAAACTCATCTTAAAATCGAAACGAAACAATTGAAAATCGGAACCGTCCAAAAATTATAATTATACTCGATTATCTTTAACTTTTATTAACAAATTTATAACATAAAATCATTTCTATAATAATTATATCAAATTAATTAGCAACATTTTATTTTTAATAATTTTTTTCATCGTATTAATTTTTTTTATCATCATACACATAATTATAACATTTATATACATATATATTAGTTTTAATATATATTATATTCCAATAAATATATTTTAATTATTTTTAAATTATTATGTATATTTTTTATTTCAATTGTAATATATATTATATTAAATAAACATATTTCAAGTATTTTTTTAAACTATTATTACATTTCACTTACAATAATTATTATATTAAAAAGATAGATTTGAAGTATTTTTTTAATTATTATTACAGTTATTTATTATTACATTACATTAGTTATTAATTATATCAACAGTTCTAAAGGAAACACCTAACCACCACCCCCAATTCAGTTTTTTGAAAAATCAAATTCTATTAGTAAAGAGTTTTGTATGCTATCTTAGTAATTAAAGTACACGGTATGGTGTCTAGATAATTAAAATTACACACAGTGACATAAAAAATGCTTGGATACAAACATCACTTGAAACTCCTTACTTCATAAATTTTAATTTCACTATACTCATAAATTTTAAGTTCATCAAACTCATTTTAAAATTAGAATCTAAGTCAGATTAACATTTGAATCCATACAATAATTTCTTTAATCTTAATACATCTTCTTGTTTTTTCTTTATATCATCATCAATTCAGAATAATCACACGGTCGTACTGTCTCACTCTTTTATGCTATAAATTTTTTCTTTTAACCGTTTGGATTTAATTTAAATTTTAATGATTCTAATGTTTGAATTTTCAATCTTCCTTTCTATCACAATCATTAGGACTACAACCAATGCCTCTCCGACCCCAACACTAATTCCAAAACTCGACCCTTTACAGAAATGACTCAACACTCTCACAACACTAATTCCAAAGTTTGAATCTTTCTATGAATGACTCAATACCCCCTATTTGTAATAGGGTTGAAATAATTTGATACACATGTTAGTGATAGGTCATGTTTGTTGACGTGTAAATATGAGTTATTATTACAATTGGAATATATTCTTATAATAAACTGTCTTTATAATAATTCATTATATAGTGTGCTTACACTTTAAACATCAATTGTGGTTCTTTAATTATAAATTGAACCATTTATCAAATTAAAATTAACCAAAACGCACCACACTCTTTTATGTCATTAATTTTATCTTTTTCCATAATTTCCATTCACCAATACATTTGATGACAACTTTAATTAAATTTGATGAGATGGTTTGGTCATGCTTGCTGACATATAAGTATGAGTTATTATTATTGAAAGACGTTATTACAATAAATTGTCTTTATAAGAGTGCATTGTATAAGGTGCTTACACTCTATTATATCTATTATGGTATTTCAATTATAAATTGAATCTTATCAAATTAAAATTAGTTACACCGCACACTCTTTTATGTCATTATTTTTTTTTTCATTTCACGTGAAAACTTTCATTCACCAACTCTAATTATATTTATTTATTTATTTTATGCATGTAATTTAAAAATCTCGTATAAATTCAAAAATATCTTCAAACATTAATTTCATATATAAAATTTTATATATATATATATATATATATATATATATTTAATATTTTCTTTATAAACATTTAAATAAAGTAAAATGATATGTATATCAAATTAAAATTTATTACATAAAATCATTTCTTTAATAATTATATCAAATTAATTATCAATATTTTTTTCCATCATATTAAAAAATTATTTTTCATCATACACATAATTATTTAAATAATTATAACATTTACATATATATATATATATATATATATATATATATATATATATATATATATATATAATATTTGTTATATATACTTACACTCAATTACATCTATTGTAATTCTTCAATTATAAATTGAATCATTTACTAAATTAAAGTTAACCAAAACATATCATTTTTATTAAAAACAAAAGATGGTTCCTTTTGTCCCAACATTAATTTTTATTTTAATTCAATTAAATGAATTTTGTACAAAAAAAATTGATAATAATTTAAAATTTTATTTTTTTTTGTGTTTGTAAATGAACAAATCGTACAATATCATAAAAAGTGAATATGCATTTCCTAAATCATACAAGTCATACTTTGTTCATTATTGATCATCTCTAATTTTTATTAACAAATTTATAACTTAAAATTATTTTTTTAATAATTATATCAAATTAATTATCAACATTTTATTTTTAATAATTTTTTGATCATATTAAAAAATTGTTTATCATCATACACATAATTATAACATTTATATACATATATATTAATTTTATTATATATTATATTCAAATAAATATATTTTAATTATTTTTAAATTATTATCATATATATTTTTATTTCAATTGTAATATATATTATATTAATTAAACATATTTCAAGAATTTCTTAAATTATTATTATGATTTACTTTTAATAATTATTATATTAAACTCAATAATCATCTACAGTTATGTATTATTACATTACATTAATTGTTAATCATATGATCAACGGTCCTAAAGGAAGCAGATATCAACTGGGACCAAAATTCAGTTTTTGTAAAAATCAAATTCAAATTAAAATTAGCTAAAACACACAACACACTCTTTTATGTCATAAATTTTTCTCTTTTCTCATCATTTTCATTCATCAATACATTTGATAGAACTTTAATTAAATTTTTACTTATTTTATTTTATGAATGTAATTTTAAGATTTCATACAAATTCAAAAATATCTTCAAACTTTAATTTCACAAATTTCAATATACAAAAGTTCAAAAAAATTTAGTAGTGTTAATTTCCTTAGATTCAATTAGTATCTTTTATTAATTTTCATAATAAAAATGTACGATTTTATTAACGTACTATTTATTTGTGTAGTTAAAATTAAAGTTATAAATATAATAATGTAGATTTACAAAATAGTAAACTATGGATACAAATTTTAACTTTTATTTTCTTGAAAACTATGATATATATATATATATATATATATATATTATATTAATTATAATTAAAGTTAAGTTTATCAATTATTTCCCATTTATCTAATCTTACTTATAATTAATGCATAGGTGCATTGTTAACTTTGATACCATTAAAATAAAACTCATATTCACTCTTGTGCTTTTAAACTTACAGCACACTTTTATCTTAAACTTGCACCACACTTTATCTTTGTTAATTTAGATTTAATCAAAACAAATTATATATTATCTTAAAATTAAGAATATTTTTGTTCATTAAAATATTTGTAATGTGCACCTTTTATTTTTTTTTATCAAATTCATTCAAAAATTACAATTATATACCCAATTCAAAAATCTCTAATAATCAAATTGTTTTATGTATATATTATCATTAAATATATTTGTTGTTATTTTGTATAACTTTTGTTAGTTGCAAAATTCTTCTGTTTGTTAAAAGTATTAAAATAAATTACTCATAAAAGAACCATCTTAATCATGTTCTTATTGTTTTTATCCTTTTTTAATGAGTATTTGCACACAATATAGCTAATTTATCTAACTTGATTATGATTTTGAAGTTTTAAAATACTTTTAATTTTTGAAATTAAGTAAAAATATATAATCAATCACTTTAAATTATAGTTTATTATTCTTTAAAAAATTATTTTAAGAAACTATTTCTTAAATATAATCAATTATCTAAATAAAAATTTAAATACAACTTCTACAAATAATCGATTAGTATTTAAAATGATTTATTATATTATTGCCCTATAATATTCATATTCAATAAAAAAAGTAAAATACTTAAGTATTGTTTTCAAGAATACGTTAAAGTTCATTATAGAAGTTAAAAATGAGTTTTTAATAAAACACTTATAACAAAATTGTTAATTGAATAATTGAATGAAAAATTAAATTTAAAAACAAAATTATTTTTAATATATCAATTTACATTATATATATATATTTATATTATAATAATATATATTATAATAATAAAGTAGCTGAGGTAATTATGTATACATATTACGACAGGTTATATATGAGATTATGTACGAGGACATGTAGGTATGAGTTGTTATTATTATTAAAAGACGTTCTTATCAGAGTAAATATTGTCTTTATAGGAGTGTAGTGTATAATGTGCTTACATTCTATTACATTTATTATAACTTTTCAATTATAAATTGAATTATTTACTAAATTTTATTTTTTATTCAAATATACTAATTTTGTATAAAATAAACTGATAATTATTTAAAATATTATTTTATTATCTTTATAAATGGACAAATCATACCATGCGTCAACTTTCAATATATATTTGCTAAATCATATTTTGTTTATTATCGATCATCTTTAACTTTTGTTAATAAATTTATAACTTAAAATATTTTTTAATAATTATATCAAATTAATTATCAATATTTTATTTTTAATAATTTTGTTCATCATACTAAAAAATTATTTATCATCATACACATAATTATAACTTTTATATACATATATATTAAGTTTATTACATATTATATTCAAATAAATATATTTTAATTATTTTTAAATTATTATTATATATATTTTTATTTCAGTTGTAATATATATTATATTAAATAAACATATTTCAAGTATTTTTTAAACTATTATTACGTTTTACTTTTAATAATTATTATATTAAATTCAATTATCATTTACAGTTATGTATTATTACATTAGATTAATTATTAATCATATCATCAATGGTGGTCCTAAAGGAAGCAGATAAGCAGATATCCACTGGGACCAAAATTCAGTTTTTCCAAAAATCAAATTCAAATTCTAACAGTAAATAGTTATGTCTGCTATCTTAGTAATTAAAGTGCACGTTATGGTATCTAAATAATTAAAAACAAACAATTAAAAGTATAAACAGTGGCATTGTAGTAAAAAATACAGAAAGATAAATTGATAATCATAACTTTTACCTATTTTTTTACTGTAATATTTCCTAATATAGTTATCTTCTCTGTATCTAACTTCTACTATACTTTAACACCTTCAAATATATTTTTCTCCAATAATCTATCTAACTTAAAAGTTTCATCTCATTTCCACTTTACTTACACAATAATCAAGATTAAGAGTGCTTCTTGCATATTAATTTTTATCACAACCATCACTTGAAACTCTGAGATTCTTAAATTTTAACTTCACCAAACTCAATTGAAAATCCCAATCCATCCAAAAGTTTCTAACATTAATACATCTTCGTGCTTCGCCATTTCCAATGCATATTCTTTCAAAATAAACCCACTTTCTAATCTCATTCACAACATCACCACACTCATTTATGCCATGAGTTCTTTCTTTTCACTCAATAATAAATTTAAATTTCAATTCTAATGTTCAGGTTCCTAATCTTCCCATCTATCACGGTCACTAGGCCACATTCAGTTCTTTCCAACCTCAACACTAATTTCAAAACTCGAATCTTTCCACAAATCACTTAACACTTCCATAACACTAACTTTCAAAATTTGAATTTTTCAATAAATGACTCAATACTTCTACTAGTAATGGAGGTTGATATAGTTTGGTACACATGTTAGTGATAGGTCATGTTTGATGATATGTAAATAGGAATTGTTATTATTATTGAAAAATTTTCTTACAACAAATTATCTTTATAAGAATGTATTGTATATTGTGTTTACACTTTAAACATCAATTGTAGTTCTTTAATTATACATAATTTTCATTTACCAATACATTTGATAGAACTTTAACTAAATTTTTTATTTATTTTATTTTATGATGTAATTTTAAGATTTCATAAATTCAAGAATATCTTCAAACTTTAATTTCACAAATTTTCAATCTAGAAAAGTTTAAAAATTTAGTAGTGCTAATCTCCTTAGTTTCAATTAGTATCTTTATTAATTTTCATAATAAAAGTGTATGATTTTATAAACGTACTATTTTATTGGTGTAGTTAAAATTAAAATTATAAATATAATATTGTAGATTTACAAAATAGTAAACTATGGATACAAATTTTAACTTTTATTTTCTTGAAAACTATGATATATATATTAATTTACAATTAAGGTTAAGTTTAACAATTATTTACCATTTATCTAATCTTACTTATAATCAATGCATACTTACATGGTTAACTTTGATACCACTCAAATAAAATTAATATAACCAATTCATTTATATTTTTCAACCCAGAACAATTATTTGTTTATTATCATTAATATTCTTTATTTTTAGTGTTAAACTAACTATGATTAATAATGAAATCTACAATTTTTAAAGTAGAATTCTTCCTTCTCCGTCAATCTTTCTGTAAATTTTTTAATCTAAAATTGATAAATTTTAAATTTATCTACTTTAGAGAATTTAAAAGAAAAATGTTTAAGAAATAGAAGTTTTATGAAAATAAACTATAAATCTTAAAAAAAATAATAATTATATAAATCTTCCGTTGCATAATCGTTATTTATAAATTTTTTCTTCATATATATATATTATAAAATTTTCTTAGATCTTGATAAAAGTTAAAATAAACTAAATGATATGCATAAAAATTAAAGCCATATTTAAACATAAGATTTAAAATAATAGAATTTTATAACCATGAAATCAACTATAAACTCAATATCCTCACTTGTAATGAGATTGAGGTAGTTTGATCATGTTTGCTGGTATGTAGGTATGAGTTGTTATTATCATTGAAAGACGTTCTTACAATAAATTGTTTTTATAAGAGTGTATTGTATAAGATGTTTACACTCTAGTGCATCCATTGTGGTCCTTCAATTATAAATTAAACCATTTACCAAATTAAAATTAGTCAAAATACACACACTATTTTATGTCATTAATTTTCTCTTTTCACATATTTCATTCACCAATACACTTGATGAGAACTTTAATTGCATTTATTTATTTTATTCATGTAATTTTAAGATCTCCTACAAATTCAAAAATATCTTCAAACTTTAATTTCATATAAAAAATTTCGTGTATATATATATATATATAATATTTTCTTATATCTTTATAAAAATTAAAATAAACTAAAATGATATGTATAAAAATTAAAACGATATTTAAACATAAAATTAGAATAATACAACTTTGTAACCATAAACATGAAATCAATAATTAAGACTACATTAACATAATAAATAAATTAAAACTTATATTCACTATTATTTTTTCAACTTTACAACATACTTTATTTTAATGTAAGTCTCCAAAATCATACAAATCATACTTTGTTATTATTAATCATTTTTAACTTTTTACTAATAAATGTATAACATAAAATCATTTATTTAATATTATATCAAATTAATTATCAATATTTTTTTAATATTTTTTTCATCATATTAAAAAAATATTTTTCACTATACACATAATTATTTAAATAATTATAACATTTACATATATATATATATATATTAGTTTTAATATTTGTTATATTCAAATAAATATATTTTAATTATTTTTTAAATTTTTATTATATATATTTTTTATTTCTATTGTAAACATAACCCACCCAAAAATTCTCTAACCTTAAAGTGTCTTTTTTTTTTTTTCTCTTTATAATTATCATTTCCAATCCTTCTCGTTCTATGTAAATCCTATTTACTAACCTCGTTATTATTATAGTCATACATTTACACTCTTTTATGTTATAAAGTTTATCTTTTTCTTCTTCCTCCACTCATGGGAATACCAAGTCCAATCGTTGTCTACTTGTTTAATTTGATGAGAAATTTCAGTTTCTACAAATTCAAAAATATCTTTCTACTTTTAATTTTATAAATATTAATTTAAAAAAGTCTAAAAATTTGAAAGTGTTACTCATTTCTTTAATGTCAATGTATGTTGTTTTATTCTATACTTTGAATTAGATAATTTTATGAATTTTAATCATAAAATTATAATATTTATAATTTTTTGTAGTTCTTATAGTTAAAATTAAAATTACGAATATGATGAATATGATAATGCAGATTTACAAAATTGTAAAACATGGATAAAAATTTTAAATTTTATTTTCTAGAAAAATATGATATATATATATATATATATAATTAATGTGTGTATATTAATTATAATTAAGATTAAGTTTAATAATTGTTCACCATCTACCTAATTTTAATAATAATTAATACAGTTCCATTGATATAAGTGTTGTCAAGTTTCACAATGTTTAAGCATCAAGTAAAATGAAAGTAATAAATTTAACTTAAACTTTTAACCTTCCAAACCAACTATCTATTTATTACTATTAATATTCTTCATTTTTAATATTAAGTTAACTATGATTAATAATGAAAACTAAAATTCTAAGGTAGAATTCTTCTTTCTCCATCAACTTTTTTTTTTCTAAATTTTTAATCTAAAATTGATAAATTATTTTAAATTTAGTTACTTTATAGAAAATTTAAAAGAAATAAAGGACAAAAAAAGAAATTATGAAAATAAACTACACTATTTTATGATAGATCTTTAAAAACATAAAATATGGTTGCATTATATAAATTTTGTTCGAAAGTTGGATAAACGTATATCTATAAACTTTTTCTTCTAAAATGATATGTATAAAAGTTAAAGCAATATTTAAATATAATAATAAAAATAATAGAATTTTGTAACCATAAACATGAAATCAATTCAGATTACATTAACTATAACAAATAGCTTAAAACTCATATTCACTCTTGTGCTTTTAAACTTGCAGTACACTTTATCTTAAACTTGCACCACACTTTATCTTTGTTAATTTAGATTTAATCAAAACAAATCATATATTCTCTTAAAATTAAGAATATTTTTTCTTCATTAAAATATTTGTAATGTGCACCTCTTATTTTTATTTTTTTTATCAATTTCATTCAAAAATTACAATTATATACCCAATTCAAAAATCTCTAATAATCAAATTGTTTTATGTATATATTATCATTAAATATATTTGTTGTTATTTTGTATGACTTTTGTTAGTTACAAAATTCTTCTGTTTGTTAAAAATATTAAAATAAATTACTCATAAAAGAACCATCTTAATCATGTTTTTAGTGTTTTTATATTTTTTAATGAGTATTTGCACACAATATAGCTAATTTATCTAACTTGATTATGAATTTGAAGTTTTAAAATACTTTTAATTTTTGAAATTAAGTAAAAATATATAATCAATCACTTTAAAATATAATTTATTATTCTTTAAAAAATTATTTTAAGAAACTATTTCTTAAATGTAATCAATTATCTAAATAAAAATTAAAACACAACTTATACAAATAATCGATTATTATTTAAAATGATTTATTATATTATTGCCATATAATATTCATATTCAATAAAAAAAAAGTAAAATATTTAACTATTGTTTTCAAAAATAAGTTAAAGTTCACTTAGAAGTTAAAAATGAGTTTTTAATAATACACTTATACGAAAATTGATAATTCAGTAATTGAATGAAAAATCAAATTTAAAAACAAAATTACTTTTAATATACCAATTTACATCACAGAGGTAGTTCCATATACATATTACCACAGGTCATGAATGAGGTCATGCATAAGGTTATATATAGGTATAACGAGGTCATGCATGATGTCATGTAGGTATGAGTTGTTATTATTATTAAAAGACGTTTTTATTACAATAAATGTTAAGAGTGTATTGTATAATGTGCTTATTTTCTATTACATTTATTATAAATTTTAAATTATAAATTAAATCATTTACTAAATTAAAATAAACTAAAACATATGATCTCTGTTAAAAATAAAAGATAATTATTTAAAATCTTATTTTATTATCTTTGTAAATGGACAAATAATATCATGTCTTAAGAAGTGTCAACCTTTACTACGTGTTTTCTAAATCATACTTTGTTCATTATTGATCATCTTCAACTTTTATTAATAAATTTATAACTGAAAATATTTTTTAATAATTATATCAAATTAATTTTCAACATTTTATTTTTAATAATTTTTTTATCATACACTTAATTATAAAATTTATATACATATATGTTATTTTTATTATATATTGTACTCAAATAAATATATTTTAATTATTTTTAAATTATTATTATATAGTTTTATTTCAATTGTAATATATATTATATTAAATAAACATATTTCAAGTATTTTTTAAACTATTATTACAATTTACTTTTAATAATTATTATACTAAACTCAATAATCATTTACGGTTATGTATTGTTACATTACATCAATTATTAATCATATCATCAACGGTCCTAAAGGAAGCAGATATCCACTGGAACCAAAATTCAATTCTTGTAAAAATCAAATTCAAATTCTAACAGTAAATAGTTATGTCCGATATATTAACATTATGTATCTAAATAATTAAAAACAAATAATTAAAAGTATAAACAGTGGCATTTTAGTGAAACAAGATAAATCAATAATCATAATTTTTACCTGTTTTTTCATTGTACTATTTCCTAATATAGTTATCTTCTCTTTATCTAACTTTTACTCTTCTTTAACATCTCCAAATACATTTTTCTCCAATTATCCATCTAATTTAAGTTTCATCTCATTTCCACCTTTCATACACAATAATCAAGATAACGAGTGCTTCTTGTTTATTAATTTTTATCATAAACATCACATCATTTGAAACTCTGCCATTCTTAAATTTCAAGTTCACCAAAACTCTTCTTAAAATCAAAACGAAAATCGGAACCGTCCAAAAGTTTCTTGACATTAATACATCTTCAAGCTTCGCCATTTCCAATGCATCTTCTTCTTCCGATTTAAACCCTACTCGCTAATCTCACCCGAACACCACCACCCTCATTTATGCCATTATGAATTCTTTCTTTTCACCCGAATACCTTCCTCCACCGCCCGGATTCCCACCACTCCTTCCCTCTATCGCCGCCGCAACAGCCACCACCAATGTCTCGCCGAACACAACACTAGTTCCAAAACTTGAACCTTTGGACGAATGGCTTCACACCCCCAAAATACTAACCCCAAAGGTAGAACCCTTCGACGATTGGCTCAATACCCCCACGGACCCCAATTTTTCAAATGGGTCCCTCGACCTGGACCTGGACCTCAATCTGGTATGCGACGAAATCTCCGACGACCCAGATACCAAGTTGTTCCCCGAGTTCAACAGAATCTCCCACCTTTTACAGCCGGTGTTATCCGAACCCCACCCAATCACCACCGAAGGCCTTGAAGAACTCCCAAACCATGCCTTTTCCAACCCTCTTGTCGAAAACCCACAGCACTTCCAAAACTGGGCCGTTTCGGAACCTGGGCGGCAGGAGACCCCACAGGGTACCGTTCCGGACCCGGATTCGCAGGCAATCGTGCCCTTTCCGGAGGAGGAGCAGCCCTCTTCGGTGGCGGCCGCAACCACGTCGCGGAGGCGGTACAAGGAGCTGGTTCGGACGGGGGATATTAGCGTGCGGCAGCAGATGGACGTCCGGGGCGAAATCCGGCGGACCAGGAAGGTGTACGACTCGCTGCGCGTGCTGGCGACTGTGGAGGACGAGGGGCGGGTGGACTCCCGCAGGGCGCGCTGCGATTTGCGAGCCTCGGCTTTGATGAGGAGCCGCAATTTGTGGATGCATCGTGAAAAGAGAATCGTGGGTGCAATTCCTGGTGTTTGCATCGGTGACGTGTTCCTCTATAGGATGGAGTTGTGCGTGGTGGGGTTGCACGGTCAACCTCAGGCCGGCATCGATTATCTTCCCGGCAGCATGAGTATGAACGGTGAACCAATCGCCACGAGCGTGATTGTCTCTGGTGGGTACGAGGATGACGATGACCAGGGTGACGTCATCACTTACACTGGCCATGGTGGACAGGACAAGAACTCTAGGCAGGTTTGTGACCAGAAGCTTGAAGGGGGGAACCTTGCAATGGAGCGGAGCAAGCACTATGGGATCGAGGTGAGGGTGATTCGTGGGGTGCGGTGTGAGGGTGCTGCCTCAGCCACTGGGAAGTTGTATGTGTACGATGGCCTTTATACCATTGATGAATGCTGGTTTGATGTTGGGAAATCGGGTTTCGGAGTTTTTAAGTATAAGCTTTCTAGAATCGAGGGGCAACCTAAGATGGGGAGCGTGATCATTAAGGAGGCACATATGCTCAAGAGGGATCCCCTGTGTTTTCAACCCATGTGTTGTTTATCTCTCGATATTTCGAACAGGAAGGAGAATGTGGGGGTTCGTCTTTTCAATGAGCTCGATCGCAGTTACGACCCTCTGCACTATGATTATCTTGTGAAGACGAGCTTTCCTCAGTTCGTGTTTCACCAGAGTGGGAGGGGTACTGGTTGTGATTGCGCGGAGGGGTGTGTTGAAGGGTGCTTTTGTGCCATGAAGAATGGAGGGGAGTTTCCCTATAATCAGAGTGGGATTCTCCTGAGAGGGAAGCCTTTGGTTTTTGAGTGTGGCCCCTTTTGTAAGTGCCCTCCTCATTGCCGCAATCGGGTCACGCAGAAGGGTCTCAAGAACAGGTTGGAGGTGTTTAGATCTGTGGAAACTGGTTGGGGAGTTAGGACCTTGGACCTTATTCAAGCTGGTGCTTTCATATGTGAGTATTCTGGGGTTGTGCTCACCAGGGAGCAAGCAGAAGTTGTGTCCATGAATGGTGATTCCTTGATATATCCGAATCGGTTCACTGATAGGTGGGCGGAATGGGGTGACTTATCTATGATAGACTCCAACTATGTGCGTCCCTCTTATCCTTCCATCCCTCCTTTGGATTTTGCTCTGGATGTGTCAAGAATGAGGAATGTTGCATGCTATATGAGTCACAGTCCCACTCCCAATGTGATGGTTCAGTTTGTGCTCTATGATCACAACAATTTGATGTTCCCTCGCCTCATGCTGTTTGCATTGGAGACCATCCCTCCCATGAGAGAGCTCAGCCTTGATTATGGGCTAGCTGACGACTGGGCAGGAAAACTCTCCATATGCAACTGAGTTGTTTTGAAAGTTTGCAACACTTTGCGATATACTGAACCCAAGTTTCAGGCATTGTTCGCAGAGGTAAAGCCTCTTTCTTTCATCAACTTTTAGTCTTCCATTGGATATTTTAGCTTATTTCTCAGTCTTAGTCTGGTCTGGATTGGAAACTCTGTTAGCCATACGAGTTGTAGGCATGTTATGCATTTTGAACTGCTCCAGTTTGTGGTCTTTCAGATGGCAGGAAGTTCAATATTATAATGTGACTGTGAAGATTGAGATGATATGTTGTAATGTCTTCCAAGTGTAGTTTTGGTTTTCAGATCCATCAGTAGTTTCTTCTATTTCTATCAGTCTAATATGTTTATTGTATTTGTGTCTGTTTCTGCGCTGTGTCTGTGTGCTATCTTATTGCACATATGCTCTTAAAACTTTCCGTCCTTAAAAGTCCACTTTATTTACAGTCACATCATATCATTTATTAGTGTAATAAATTAACTCTGTTTTAATTCGTTAAGACTGTGAACCCTAATTTTTAAATTACAATAGCCTTGGCAGTAGAGTCTTTCAGCGCTGATTTCGGATTTTGCTGGGCAATTGCCACTTAATTGTTCATCTTGGTTCGTTATAAATATTTTGTGGAATTGAGGGTTGAGTATTAAAGTTTGTCAGTTATAATTAATGGGCTAAGGGACTCAATTTATTGTTTTATTTTAACTATTAACATATATTTTCTTATTATTCTATTTTTGAGTGTCATATTCTTATATGAAAATTGTTTTGATTTTAAAATGTGAATTATATAATTCTTACTTGTCAAATAAATGTTTTGTCAAGTTGATTCTATAAGTGGTGTACACTTGTCCTCGTTGTTGTGTAGTATTTGGTGTCTGTGTTGGAGTTGGTGCCTCATACTAATGCAAAACTAATATTACAGGCTTGAAAGGGGCTAAAAATATTGATTAAGAATCTTACAAATATGACTATTTTTACTGACTCTATTGTTATGCTACAAACACTTTTAGGAAAGAAAAATAAAAAGAAGAAATGGAAATGTGATTCTTCATCAGTTAAAATTAGCTTATGCATTAATTAATTTGTAGAAACATAAGCTAATTTTTGTTTATGGGGAAAGTTATTTAATATTTTCTTTCTCATTTTCTCTTCTAGAAATATTTATGGAGATATTTGTTCAAACGAGCCTTTTATGTTATTGACTAAATTTATCCGGTCAAAAGACTATAGAGAAGACCAAGATAAGGTTGGAACAAGAATTAATTAAAAGAATTGAACATCTATAGACAATCTTAAGCTATCATTTTATGATGCTTAAGTGATTAAGGTCATTAAGAATAATAATTAAGTTAAAATTGAAGAATTATTAATGGGATTGGCCAACATAAATTCCTGGACTAAGTTAGTGTCCACTTAGCATAGGTCTGGCCACTACTATTTGCGTCTCTTACATGGTCGACACTATATTTTGGCAGGTAATCAGCAATTTTCTCGTAGTGAATCATGTAAGATACTGATATCAAGAATAAACTCTAAGACCTGTTATACTGATATGAAGAATAAACTCTAACACCTGTTCTCCTGAGGTAACATCTTCCATGAGCAATTGAGTGATATATTTACACTGCACCCAAATTGCTTTATTTTTTTAAAATTAGAGGATCAAATGTGCAATCAAATTTTTGTAGGGACCAAAATTGCATATTTGTGAAACTATAAAGACTAAAAGAGGATTTAAGAATACAATAAACTATTTAAAGCATGACATATAATATAATAAACCAAACAATAATAAATTAATAAAACATAATATATGATATAATAAATTAAGGAATAATAGAAATAAAAATGTCTTGTATGTATTTTAAATGGGGAAATGTAGGATCTTGCAATCCCATTTAATTGACAGCCAAGACTTGGTACAAATAGTAGTACTCCTGCTGTCACTGAAAAATTATGTGTATATAATATATATATATATATTTCTTTATGCACAAATTAATTTCTCATGAAGATGAAAGAGGCTACTAATTTGTCTTGGTTATCGATTTTTCCTGCTCTAGTTGAAATTGAACAGAAGCTTATTTGCTCTGTTATTCCATATCTGAGTATACTGTGTATTCATCAAGTGCATTTCCTATTCTTCTGTGAAATAAGATGTATGGTGTTTAATTGTTCCAGTAAAATCATTTCCAAATTAATGAATTTTTTTGTTCAGTTGTGCATAGATTGTTTTGTAGATTTATATATGTTCTAATGTTATATATATTTTGGTTTCAGAAATCTTAGGTTTTGTCATTGACATTCGATGCTATGTTTGGTAAAATTGTTGCCTTCTGAAATAACTGCTTTAAAGTCATATCTGAGGTGATTTCTGATTAGTGGCCTTGTGAAATTCTATATGTTGATAGTGCATGATGATTGATCTTTTTATCTTAAAAGTAGATGTTCAATTCATAAATAACTGTTCTGAGATAAAATCAGAACATAGATATTGCTGGTGAGATATTTTATCATAGCTTTAAACCAGACCCTAGTCCATTGTTTTAGTTGATATGTTGCTGGTTTGATATGTTTTATCTCAGAATGAGACAGACACCACTAATCTCTATAATTTTACCTGTGCTTTGAAAGTTTTACATGTGTTTTTATCAAAATGGCATGCCGATTTGAGTTGATATTCATTTTGCAGATAGTGAAGATGATGGAGCATGATTTTCACACGGTTTCAACCCTGCCTGCCAAGGAATGAAAGAATTGCTTTTTGCTGTATGAGGATATCAAAATTCTATGTGATCTCTGTTATGTTATGGGTAATGGTGGCCTTTGTGGCGAGGAAGATCAGGAATTGTGTAGAATTGTGTAATTTTGGAACCTGTTGTTGTCAGTTGTTTGTTTGTTTTGTTGTCACTTTCCCACTCACAGTTTTGTACGCACTATAGTGCAGCAGTGCCAACTCTTTCATCTTTTGGGGTACTTTGTTTGTATATAAGGTAAGTTCAAATCTTGTATAGGCAAAGATACATGGATCAGATGCAGCCCTTTAATGATGCTAATGATCTTGTTTCAACATGGACAATTTGTTTGTAATAAGTGTAGTTCTATGATGTTGAAAATCTGTGATAATGCATGTTTTGCATCAAATTTCATTTACAAAATGCAACCCAATTCAATAATCCAACAAAAATATAAAATATAATAAAAACATAATTTAATTATTATCATTATTTAGATAATGAATAAGCTTTGATATATTATGATATGCATAGATGAATTCATCATATTCAACTACAACATCATCGTAGGAAATAATTTTTCTTGTGTACAAGACAATTTTGTTCGGACAATCATTATTTATATTCTTACTTCTCAAGGAGAGAGACTAGTTTTTTATAATACAATCTGGTGAATCAAATCAAAATTTTAAATTATTACTAATTAGTTTATAATAATGTCTTACCATCTCTCCAATAACATTATTTTCATAAAAACAAATAAAGGAAAAAAAAATTAAAGATATAGATTAACTTGTATATACAAACAAGTTAATCTTGTATATGCAAATTTAAAAAATCTTGTATGAAAAGTTGTTCCAGTAAAAAGCACTCTTTGATTAACTTTATTTTGTTTGGACCATTATTTTCAATTACTGAACTGCAAACATTTTTTTTTATTTTGTTTGGACCACTATTTTTAATTACTGAACTGCAAACATATTTTTTAATTTGTTTGGATCACTATTTTCAATTACTGAATTCCAAACATTTTTTTTTTATTTTGTTTGGACTACTATTTTCAATTACTGAACTGCAAACATATTTTTTAATTTGTTTGGATCACTATTTTCAATTACTAAACTAAACTGTAAACATTTATTTATTTTGTTTGGACCACTATTTTCAATTACTGAATTGCAAACATTTTTTCGAATAAAAATATCATAGTTCTGGACTGATTTCAAAATATGTGATTCATTTACTTCAACATATTAAGATCACATCGAAAATAATAAAACCATTGCGCCCATAGTTATCTATATTATGTCTATTTTAAAATAAATTTAAATATATTAAGGCAATACTTTCAATTATTTTAAATATATAAATAAATATCAATTCTAATTTGGTATGATTACGTATATGAAATCTAGAATACATCATTGTTAATACAGTATTACAATATTTAATAATTAGATTTTGAAATATGTTATTAATGAAGATGATTATAAAACTAAATTTTAAAATAAATTCATTTTTTACATTAAAATATTTTAAAGTTAATTTATATCTGAAATAAAATGATATTGCTGTTGATTTTTTTATTTCTTGTTTTTATAATTAATAGAGAAAGTGATTGTACGCACAACATTGCCATCTCTTTCGATTTTTGGGTTACCTTGTTTGTAAGTTAAGTTCATAAGACATGAACATTGATAATAATCACTTGGAGAAGTTGTTTGTAATAAATATAACCTTATGATATTGCTGAAAATCTGTAATAATGGAGAGTCTGCATGAATATTTTAATTTATAAAATACAACCTAAATCAATAATCCAACACAACTACAACATTATTTTCATGAAAAACAAAAAAATGTTATCAAAAGAAAAAAAAAGTATGTATATTAATAAAGAAAGTTGCTTACTAGAATTTAGTAAGTTGTTTTTGAATTAAAGAAAGTTTTTACTTTTAACAATAAATATTCTATGAACAATTATTAACATTTTTCATGATAAAGGAGTGATAAAAGAGTTAACATGTGTATAAATTGATAATATTCTTCAAATTTTTATAAACCCTGTGTGAAAAGTTATTTCAATAAAAGGTTACAATCAAATACGATTAAAAACACTTTATTTATTTTTATACTAATTTATTCAAATATTTAAGAATTGTTAAAAAGGGTTTAAAAATGATTGAATATATTTAAGATTGTTTAATAAAAATAGTTATTTTTCGAGTATAGATATTTTATTGATATTATCATTAAATTAAAATAGAGTCTGTCATGAACAAAAATTCTTTTTTAATATTCAATGATCAGTGTAGATATTCTAGAATGATGCACGAACATTTAAGTTATTCCTTCTTTAAAATATTTTAACTTTCAGTTTATGTATAAAATTTAAGTTGGAGGTGTCACATTTTGTGGTCTTTCGATAAGAAGGAAATTCTTGCTTTAACGTGATTATTTTTAGAAATAAAATATTCTTTAAAGAGGGATGCTACCAGTGAATAAGTAGAAAACATAGATATAGATCAACATAATGATTTTTCTACAAAATTGAGTGAAGAGCCAAGTAAAAGAATAAAAAAAAGTACAAGAAGAAGAAGCTACTAAGTGTTTTAAAAAGACAGCATGTTGTGATTATTTTAAGTGTTTTAAGAAAAAACTATCTACTTAGTTTTTTTCTGTTATTTTCCTAATTGTAAAAATGACCTTTTAAATTAATTTTAGTTTTGAGATTTCCTTAAGTTTATTTTAATAATGTGTATAATGTTTTTTTTATTTATTCTTAATTTGGTTATGTGTAGTATAATCAATATTTTATTATTAATCATATTTGTTATATATTAATAGTGGCAATACTATTTCAATATATAAAGAATTATGTTGAGAAGAGTGGAAGATATATGATTTTTTTTGATGAAAATAGATCATGGCAAGTGTAATTATTGTTTTATGGTCAAAATTTTGCTTTGATACATTTGAATTTATTTTGAAATGACCAAAACTATAATTGAAACCTATGGACACAGTGGGAATAATAAAGATGGACAAATAAACTTATTTTTAGTTTTATAATTTATTTAAATTTTTGAAAAAGAAAATAGGTGAAAAATACTTTTCTATGCTAATAGAGGACCACTTTGCTCATATATGGAAAAATATAAATAATGTACAAATGATGTTAGAAGATTTAATCTTGTATTGTATGTATGATGACTTACTCATTTAATATATTTTTTAGATTTAATTTTTATGATAAAAAGTAGAAAATAATATATATAAAATTTAATTTTTCTGGTTCACTCAAATAACAACACAGTCTATAAAAAGTAAGAAATATTCGATGGATTGTACAGTCTCGTTCACTTTCTCAATCGCTACCTTAAAACGACATCGTTTAAAGGTCCAGTGGCAATGGAAAATTTATTATAAAAGAGAATTTAAATAGAAATCTTTTCTTTCGTGATGAATCTCTTAATTCATAATCTACTTTTCCGAGAAACAACTATATTTAAATATTAAAATTTTAGCAATCTTCTTCTGTGACACCCTCCACCTAGACAAGTATATTTTCTTTTTTCTCTCCTCTTCATCTCTCTTTCTTCCATTCTCAAAATCTTTCTTATTTTTTTTTTAACTTTTTTTCCTCCATACATCATCTGTTTTAGAATCTGATTATACCCTGTAGTATCTGAGGAGTTAAGGTTCATTTCTAACCGATCAGAATTTCAAACAGAGTAAGTCCATATTTGCTCTAAAGATTCCTTAATCTCTATTTTTCCTTAGGTTTTTGTTATCAATCTTAGTAGGGACAGTTGAGAAAAGTATTTCTCTCAACTTAATTAAGATTATACTGAAATTTGATTTTGTTTTGATGACTTGTTCTAGATCCCTAAAGATTGGGTTAATGCCACTAGCTAGTTTGGAAGAATTGTTTTGGGAAATTGTCACCAGGTAAGGAAAGCTAGTAACTTATTTTTATACTATTTATTTACTTTTAAATAGAACTCAAAGATAAAAACTTGAATATATAGTCTTTATTGCAGGTCTGACTGGTTCTTGAACACTGAATAAGTTTGATTATCTTGATTTTTGTGTGATTAATAGACCCTATTTGAGTAATGATGTAAAAAAATAGTATGCAAGAATTTTTGCTTGTTGTTTGATGGATTGAATATGAC
>Ga0099824_1003120_pt1 | contig 24209 bp, 15 predicted proteins | sample SiratrowhiteBW_FD_76837 | JGI IMG/M metagenome (GOLD analysis project Ga0099824, IMG submission 76837) | Root nodule microbial communities of legume samples collected from California, USA - Siratro white BW | ecosystem: Host-associated > Plants > Roots > Nodule | place: USA: California...
CATAATAATTTGAATATTTTCCATTATGAACAAATTTGAACGTTAGAGCACAATATGATATAAAATCAATTTAAATCAAATCAATAACACATAAAAGTAAATAGTAAGAAAACTTATCTATTTATAGATCATGTGTCTCCTGCATTAATAATAATAATAATAATAATGTTAATTGCGCAATGTATATAAGTCATCAAATATAAATGTATACTTCAGTTTTGTTATCATCAAAACTTTATCAAATGATTTGATCCTCTAAAGGGACTTTGGACCGCCTAATGTTCAACAATTATTATTATTATTATTGGCATTATTATTATTATTATTACTATTAGTAGTAATATTATTATTAGTATTATAATTACTATTATTAGTATTAGTATTTTTAATTTCATATAATAAATTTTGTATATATTAATTTTTATTATAAACTTATAAATATTTATATTATAATAAATGAAATATAATTAATTATGTAATGTAACATAATAATAATATTATTATAATAATAATAATAATTATTATTATTATTGGTATTATTATTATTATTAGTATTAGTATTGTTATTAGGAACCAAATTGTTAATTTCATATAATAAATAAATATAAAACTAAAAGTACTTATGTATGCAATCTTAATTTAATTATTTCTTCCAAAATAATTTAAATTTAGTTATTTTTTGACAATTTCAATGTTACAAGAAAAGATCTTGTTGATCTAGTTACATCAATACTAAAGCACTTAATTAGTAGAATAAATCAATTCTAAAGATTTTGTATACTACATTAATGACATTGTATGTGAAATTGTTAAGAAAATAATTATAGATGGTGAAATATTGCTTGCATTATAACTCGTGTAAAAATTGAAGCGGTGGAAGTGTGTCACATTAATCCAAATGTTCTTCTATTTTTTCTTTCTCTTGCTAAAGCTCTTTCTATGTTGCCTATCAAGCTTCCATGTAACATCATCATTGTAAATTTAATCATTTACATGCATGTGTCAATTTTTAATTTAAAAGATATTTAGGAAGACATTGACATAGTATAAGAAGGTATAAAGAGGAATCTATATATGATTTTTAATATTGTATTTGAAACTTATATCTTATAATATTTATATATATATTAAATTTAATGACATGGTTTAGGTTTAACATAAACATGCTCTAACACAATTAGTATATACATTTTTGAGATTTACTATTATAATAATCATATTCTTCTAATTGATTTTGTTTTCTTAGATTGTGTTTGGTTATGAGAACCAATTTTCAATGATGTAAAAATTGTATGTTATACTATGTCCACAATGTAGAAGGAAGATTTGTGAGTAAAGTTTGTCACTTTCAATTTTGTATATATTAATTTTTATTATAAAGTTATAAATATTTATATTATAATAATTGGAATATAATTAATTATGTATTATAACATAATAATAATAATAATATTGCTATAATTGATATTATTATTATTATTATTTTTATTATTATTATTAGTATTAGTATTATTATTTTTAATTTCTTATAATAATTTTTGTATAAACTAATTTTTATTATAAACTTATAAATATTTATATTAACATAAATGAAATATAATTAATCATGTAATGTAACATAATAATAATAATAATAATAATAATAATAATAATATTATTATTATTATTATTATTATTATTACTATTATTATTAGTATTATTATTATTATAGTATTATTATTATTGGTAGTATTAGTATTATTATTAGGAACCAAATTGTTAATTTCATATAATAAATAAAAATAAAACTCAAAGTACTTATGTATGCAATCTTAATTTAATTATTTCTTCTAAAATAATTTTAATTTAGTTATTTTTCACAATTTCAATATTAGAAGAAAAGATCTAGTTGATCTCGTTACATCAATATTAAAAAACTTAGTCATCGGAATAAACTAAAGATTCCCTATACTACATTAATGATTTTGTATGGAAAATTGGGAAAAAAATAATTATTAATGGTGAAATATTACTTATATGATAACTCGTACAAAAATTAAAGAGGTGGAGTTGTATCACATCAATCCAACAATTCTTCTCTTTTTTCTTTCTCTCATTAAAGCTCTTTTTATTTTGCGTGTCAAGCTTCCATGTAACATAATCATTATAAATTGAATCATTTACATGCATAATCCAATTATTTAATAGGGCTTCAAAAAGATATAGACATAGTGTAAGGTATACAGAGGAATCTATATATGATTTTTAATATTGTATTTGACACATTGTCTAACACAGTTAGTATATAATTTTTTAAGATTTATTATGATAATAATCATATTCTTCTAACTGGTTTGTTTTCTTAGATTGTGTTTGATTCGAGAAGCCGATTTGTGAAAAAAGATGAAGGCGTGAAATTGTAATAAATAAAATATGAATAAAAAGTATGAAATGATGTAAAAATTGTACGTCGTACTGTTTTCACGTGTAGCGAAGATTTATCAAAAAAGTTTATTGCTTTCAATTTTTGTAGCTGTTACAAACTACTCACACAAATTCTCATTAGTGGATCCAAATATAATGTCATCAACATAAACTTGCACAAGGATAGTATCATTGCATGCTTTCTTAATGAATAAAGTCTTATCTGTTTTGCTTCTCTCAAAGCCTTGCGAAAGCAAGAAATTACTCAACCTCTCATACCGCAACCGAGGTGGTTGCTTTAATTCATACAAGGCTTTCTTGAGTTTGAACACATGCTCTAGATATTTTTTATCCTCAAATCTAGGTGGTTGACTCACATAAACCTCTTCATCAATGTATCCATTTAGAAAAGCACTCTTGACATCCATCTAGTGCAATTTCAATCCATTCATGAAAGCATATACAAGCAGCAACCTCAGTGCCTCTTATGTAGCCACGAGTGCATAAATCTCTCCAAAGTCTATTCCCTCTTCTTGGTTGTAACCCTTTGCAACCAGCAGAGCTTTATTCCTCACAATGACACCTTGTTCATCTAGCTTGTTCTTGAAAAGTCACTTGATTCCAATCACATTCATCTTCTTTGATCTAGGAATAAGAGTCCAGACTTCATTTCTAGCAATCTGATTCAGCTCCTCATGTATTGCATTTATCCAATTGTTGTCCTCTAGTGCTTCTGTCACGATTTTGGGTTCAACTTGAGATACAAAGGCCATATGCTCACAAAAATGATTTAAAGATCTTCTTGTTGATACTCCTTTCTGCACTTGACGAATAACATTGTCCAAAGACAGATTTCTAGGCACTCTCCACTCCTTAGGCTGTTCAAAACTGATTTGTTTTGCACCAGCTCCAGATTCAATCGATTGAATTTCTGGTTCAATTGATTGATTTTCCTGTAGTTGACCAACTTTCTCTGATTTGTTCTACAATTCTGTATCAACCTTTTGTTCAATAGGAACCTCATCATCTACACCTATCTTAGCACTTTCCTGCATGTTCTAGTTAGTTTCATCAAATGCAATATGCATGGATTCCTCTACTAGCATGATTCTCCTATTATATGCATGACCATGCAATGAATACCCAAGAAATATACCCTCATCAGCTTTGAATCAAATTTGCCCAAGTTATCCTTACCATTGTTTAGTATAAAACATTAAAAAACCTTCAAATGAGAGATATTGGGCTTTCTACCTTTAAACGAATCATAAGGGGGTCTTCTTCAAGATTGTTCTAATGCGCACGCTATTGCGAACATAGCAAGTTGTACTCACTGTATCAGCCCAGAAGTACTTTGACAATTCTAAATAGTGTCCTTGCTAGTTCCTGTAATGATTTGTTCTTCCTCTCCACCACTCCATTCTGTTGTGGAGTCCTTGGTGCTGAAAAGTTGTGCTTAACTCAAAATTTGCTGCAGAATTTGTCAAATCTCTCATTCTGGAACTCACCCCCATGATCTGACTTAATGGTAGAAATGCAATAGTTTCTCTCATTCTGGATAACTTTGGCATGTTTCTTAAAAGCATGATAAGCTTCATCCTTGGTGGTAATGAAAAGAGTCCAGGTAAAATGAGAATAATCATCTACTACTACAAGACTATAGTAATTACCTCCTAGACTCATAGTTCTAGAGGGACCAAACAAATCTACGTGAAGCAACTCAAGAGGTCTGGATGTAGAAACCACATTTATATGTTTAAAAGAGCTTTTGGTTTGTTTGCCCTTTTGACATACTTCACACAATCTATCTCTTTCAAGCTTGAGCTTAGGCAAGCCAATTACTAGCTCTTTTGATTCAAGCCTATTAAGATGATGCATATGAATATGAGCTAAGCGCCTATGCCACAACCATGTCTCATCATTTCTAGAAAGCAAACAATTCATGCTAGATGCTATGCAAGAGACATTGAGCATGTATACAATTTTTACTCGTTTACCTACAAGTCCAGTTTAACTGGTGTTTGAATCTACAATTAGGCACAAATTTGACTCAAATGTGATTTTGTAGGCTCTATCACACAGCTGACTTATACTGAGTAGGTTGTGCTTTAAACCATATACTAAAAGCACATCTTTTATGATCACATCATTATCTCCTCCAATGTGACCAACACCAAGTATTCTCCCTCGGTTGTTGTCTCCATAGGTGACAAAGCCATCTGGTTTCCATTTCAGATTAATCAATTGTGACGCATCTCCAGTCATGTGTTTGGAGCATCCCCTGTCTAGATACCACAGTCGCTTCTTGGATGCCAAACATACCTGCAAAATAGATTAAGTTTGAGAAATTGGTATCCTGTTAAACTTGGGTGCACAAGTGTTAGTGATGCTTTTAGGCACCCACCTAACCAGCCCCTTAGGTACGTCAAACTTTCTAATTTTACAATTCCTAACAAAATGGCCTTTTCTCAAACAATAAAAGCATGAAATGAAAGGTGAAAATTGTTATTCATTAGTTTTAAAGAAACTGCTAAATTTCTTTTGCTTTCCTTGAAAACCACATTGATATCCAATGTCAGCTTTTTTAAAAACACAATTATGAGATCCCAAAATTGCATTGAGATTTACAGTTCCCATGAAAAGTTAGATGTAGTAGTAATCAAATAGTTAACTTTCTTTTGAAGAACATCACAGGTTTCACAATTAGTTGGCTTGCTAGAATCAAAGTCACTGAAAGGTTTATAAATCATTTCAAGATGATCAAAATCGGTTTTCACCTTTAAAAGCTCATCTTCCAGTTCTTGGACTCTACCTTCCAACCAATTGTTTAACCCTTTCAATCGGTTGTTAGATAAGGCCAATATGTTTGCTTCTTCATGGGTTTCTAAGAAAGCCTGAAGAGGTGAACTGTAATTTTCACTATTAAAAGAGGTGTTAGAGTTTACGCTACTCACCACATAATTTTATCCAACCATTAGACACAGATTTGCTTCAACATCTTCATGTGAAGAGCTGTTGGAAGAGGTATCATTGTCTTCCCAAGCTATATATGCTCTTCTACTCTTTCCCGTTTGCTGCTCTTCTTCTCATGTGCCTTTTCTTTGTTCACAAGGCTTGGACAATCTACTTTCATGTGTCCATGTTTACCACAGCCAAAACAGGTGAATTTAGTAGAACAATTATCAGATTTCTTATTATACCTCTTGCCTTGCTTTTTCTTCACTTTGCCTTTCATCTTGATGAATTTCTGGAATCTCCTTGTCAACAAATTGAGATTCTCAGTATCACTGCACTCATAAGAGCTTTTCTCGCTAGATTCAACATCTGTAGCCTTTGTCTTTAGTGCTAGGCTTTTGGTCTTTTTCTCCATTGTCTCCATTTCCTTCAGCTTAGTCATCTCCAACTCGTGTTCCCTCAATTTTCCAAAGATTGTTGCAGTAGTGAGTGTAGTCAAATCTTTGGTGTCTGATATAGCAGTCACTTTAGGCTGCCAGCTTCTGTCTAGGCACTTTAGGATCTTGATGTTCAGCTCCTCCTTGTCAAGTTGCTTTCCCAGACCAATCAAGTGGTTGACAGTGTGAGTGAACCGCTTCTGTACATCAGGAATGGTCTCCCCTTGCTGCATCCCAAACAATTCATACTCTTGGATCAGTGCATGCTTTATGGCTCTCTTCACATTTGTGGTTCCTTCATGTGTGACTTCAAGTATGTCTCACATTCCTTTAGCCGAGCTGCATCGTGATACCCTGAAGAATTCATCAAGATATAATGCAAAGGTTATTATATTTTTTCGCAAGACAATCATATTACACCTTTTTATTCTCAGCATCAGTCAATTCATCAAAGGATTTTCAACACGCATACCATTCAATACAATCATAGGAATATAAGAACCATTTACTATCGCATTCCAAATCCCACGATCAATGCATTCAAAGAAGATTTTTATTCTAACTTTCTAAAACTAATAGTTCACCCCAGAAAACATGGGTGGCCTGTGTATAGAGGCTCCCTCAGCAAAAGGTAGTTTATTCTCAGCCATGGATCGAAAAACTTAACTAGGATTCAAGTCCTAGCTCTAATGCCAATTGAAAACAAGTTTAGGCCGAGTTCAAGAGGGGGGTGAATTGAACTTTCAAAAATTTTTCTCAAAAGATGGAAAGTATTAAAGTTTAGAATGAAAGTTCTTTATTGAAACAGTAAAAAGTATTATTCTAAAGTACACAACAAAAAGTCAATAAATTTCAGATCAAGAACAATCAATTGAATCAAAACACAGAACTGAAAAACAACAAAGAACAGTTTACTAAAACACAGAAGCAATTCACTAAACTCGAAGAGTAAACCAGTTCTATCAAGAAATAGTTAATTAACAAACACAATCAATAAAACTCTTAAAGCGCACCGATCAACAATCAACTAAAACACTAGATTAAAATGCGGAAGCAAACAATTGAATTAAAAACACAATACAACACTACCAAGAAACAATCAATTAAACAACAAAATCTATTAATTGAGAATTACTCAACAGTGAAGCACTTCAGATTAAATAAACTGAAATAGAGATATCAATTAAACCAAGAAATCAAGTTTTTCATAAATATAATCAATTACCTAGCAATCACAGTTAACTGGAAATAGTCAATGTAAATTTAAGAACAAGAACAGTCAATAGAACACACACACACACACACACACACACATATATATATATATATATATATATATATATATATCAATTTCAGAGAACACAAAAAATAACAGTAACAACATGAACAATTTGTTGAGCACGATGAACAATTAGATGAACATATAACAACAAATATGAAAGGCGATCAAGATGAGAGAAAGAGAGATCAAGAATACCAAGATTTATACTAGTTCACCCTTCCTTAAAGGCTACGTCCAGTCCTTTGCCAACAAGTAAAGAATTCCACTAAAAAGATCACCAAGATCAGTTCAATACAATATAATTACCCTCGCTCCCCGCAAGTCAACACTGCACCCTACAACACAGCCTATTGCACCCCAGAATAGTTGTAAACCAGTGTAGAACCCTACTGCACAACCCATATTACATACACAACCCAAATTACAAACCCTATGTAATATGGGTAACAAAAGAACAATTACAAATCACAAACCCTGTGTAAGTTGCAACCAAACCACTCTCAATACAAAAGATATCAAAATAGAATGAAACCAATGGTACTTCTACATAAAAACAGATTACAAACAGTTGAAAAATAGTGTAGAAGACTTAGCTCTGGTGCAAAACCAAGAATGCTCGAAACCCACTCAATGCAAGGCTCCAAGATTCAAGTTCTTGAGGTTATTAATGATGTAAATCGTGTAGAACAAATTCTCATAGTAAGGGTACGTTTTTCACTCTTAGAATTTCTCAAAAAGTTTCAATCGAATGTCTTAAGTAAATCAGAAAATGCACATAGCCTTTATTTATGAAAATTGATTTTTAAATCTGTCAAAAACTCAATCGATTGTTTTCAAACATTCAATCGATTGATTTTTCTGTAACACAAAAAAATCTAGTAAATTGATTTCTGAAAAATAGTTAACTAATTTTACTCTCAAAATATGTTTTTCAAAATCTCTTAAACCTCATTTTAGTTCCAATTATTAATTTGTAAAACAAAATTAATTTATGGAGCTTACTATGAGTGATATGTTACTCAAGGTTTTGAACCAAAACCCACTCACACACACCCAACCTAAGTTCTTGACCAAAACTCCATCAAGATCCATGATGGCTTCAAGCAATCTACTTAGCAAGCTTTGATCCGTATTGACTTCATCAAATCACTTAGCAAGCCTCGGTGCTAACAAACACCACTTCAAGACAAGTATTCTACACCTCTTCAGGCACGTGTTCTAATACCTCTCTAATAATGAGTTTTAACACCTCTTCAGGTAAACCAGTCCCAATCTTCCCCTGAGATTAACCTCTCAAAGTCTGATAAAGAAAAAAAAAACACTCTCAAAAGAGAGTAAAAGCTCACAAGGTATACTTCACAGAGTGAAGAATCTACAAGGTTTAGCACACAACCCAACTCACTAGATGCTCTGATGTACCAGATATTTGCCTGAATTTTGTTTTGCACTTCATCTTTTCTGCCATTAGATGCTATATAAGGCAACTTCAAGTTTGATGTAATCTTTGCATCTCAATCGCATATTTGAAGCTTACAAATGTTTCTTTATTTGTAGAAAAATTGAATATTGAAACTTTGATAGATGTGTACTTGAACTTTCCATAATGTTGTACTATTCATCATCTTCTTCATGTTAGACACTCTATGTGGAAACTTCTGATAAGAATGATTTTCCTCATCTTGGGTGTGTAATTGTTGTTGTTTATTTCTTTGAATTCTTTCTGTATTTGGTTCTTTGATTTCTGAAGCTTTAACTTGATCTAATAATCTTGTGCTCAAATATCATACTTCTTTGATCTTCTATTGGACGCTTGATATGGAAATATTTGCTTTGATATCTTTCAGCACATTCAAAGAGTTGTAATATTTTTCAGAAATCATTTGAATATTATTGTCAATGATAATAATCATTAAAATACTTGAGTCAATCAAAATCATATTGAATATGAGATTATAATAATATGCATTAAAGGCCTTTCATTTTAGAATTTCACTGTAAATATGTTTTTCAAAAAGTTTCTAAGTCTGTATAATTTTTAAATGTTTGAGGCAATCAGAATTATAGATAAAATCTAATTTATATCAAATCAAATTTTTGAAATTCTTTTAATATCAAAATTAGGATATGCTCTATTCTTTGATCAGAAATCAAAAGTTTTCTATATCAGATTAATCAACACTTTTTGATTTATATGAATTGATAACATCAAACTGCGTTTGAAAACACTTAAGAATCATTTGAAATCTATTGTAGAATTTAAGCACTGAGTTCAGAAACTCCCTGTTACAATAGATTATCTATCGTGAGAGTGAAGACTTGATCGTCTAGGATGTGTACAGTAACCATATCATCTGATACGTTCATGATGTTGAGAACATCTATTAGATTCGTCTAGTGTTTTATGATTATCTAGTAATAATTCCCACTGAATAGTCTTATCCTTTGGGATCGTCTATCAAGTTGAATGTTGAGATCGTATGTAAAATGTATCCTGATGGTATCGTCTAGTCTTTGTGAACGTTCAATACATTGATCATCAAGAGATCATTTAACACTTATTTGCATAGTCTTTTCACAGTGAGATCATCTAATGAGTCTTGCTCATATTTCTTCATAGAGATCATTTAGCATATCAAAACTGTAGATTGCTTATCTTTTAACCTTGATTTTTGCACACAAGTGAGCTTTGTTGTATCCTTTAACCAGACTTATAGTATTTGTTATCATCAAATCTCATAGACTCTCATATCATGAGATTGTCTAATGGGCATTAGATCATCTAATTAGTTCTAGATCGTCTAGTCCTAACAACATCTGATTGTTGTCGTTTCACAAGCAAATTAAAAGAATTCCAGTGTTGACCATCTAATGTAGTGCTAGACCGTCTAACACCAAAGAGATGATAGTATAGATATCAGAGTTAACACTTAGCCATCTCCCAATCAATCCAATAGTGAATCCAATGAATTAGTGTCCAAAACTCATCTACAAGCAATGAAAGTTAATAATAATAGTAAATTAAAACAAGGGCTTAAGGATTGTTCTGCAGGAAATTAATATAGAAGATGTAAAATAATAAAGAAATTAGGTTGACTCTCAAGTTCTTTCAACAAATTCTTCCTTGGTTTTCTTAAGATTATTATCCTTTAATTTTCTTCACATAGTTGAATTCAATCAAACAAGCGTCAATAAAATTCAATAGAAACTTATTAATAAAACAAGTGTCTACTAATGTATTCAATATCTCACCTCCTCTCCAAACATCTACTCAATGAGATGTATTTCTTTTATCTCTTAACTAAGCGGACAAGAAATATATTAAGGCTAAGAGAATTAACCAAGAACTCTAATTAAGGAAAAACAATTGAATTCATAACAAGCATTAAAAAATAATTACTTTTACAAAAAAATAGATTGGAAAAGGATCAACAATAAAGTACAATTGTTACTGAGAATGTAAAGATCAAATTTTTATTGGACCGAAACCTCGTAATTCATTGTGAAATCACAAGAGAATCAATCCAAAGGAGTTTAGCCTTCCATGAGGAAGACGAAATCTAAAAGATTACAAAAGGAAATAAAACACAATTGAGATACAAAAGCAATAAATTGAAATTAGTGAGGAATCCAAATTAGTCAGGAAAATGTTAAGTGAATCCAAAAACAATTAATTAAATATTGCACTCAGATAAGTAAATAACAGATAACAATTTATTTAGACACAGATGCAGTCAGTTGAATAAAGAACACAATTCAACACTGCCCAGGAACAATAAGATAAACAGAAGAAACAGTTAATTGAGAATCAGTCACACAGCAAAACACTCCAGATTCAATACACTGAAACAGAAATAACAAATGATTAAAGATGACACTCAATTTAATAAATTACACAACAAGCAAAGCTAACCAATTACACAACAAGCAAAGCTAATTGGAAACACTCAATTTGGATTCAAGAATTGAAAACAATCTATTGAATAGATAGATAAATCAATTCCAGAAACATAATATAACAACAGCAAAATGAACAATCAATTCAACCCAAAAAATAATAAATTGAAATTCCTTAATGAAAGCAAGGTTCCAGAATATCAATTAACTGATCAGTTGAAAATAAAAAACAAGAACCAAGAACAAACTGCAATCAATTAAGTAAGTGAATCAACCAGTTGATGAAGCCGCAAAACAACAAAAATAGTTATAAGCAATTGATTGAGCGCGATGAACAATTAGTTGAAAATTAGACAACAAGCATACAATGCAACAAAACAAAAATGCAATCAAGATGAGGAAAAGAGAGATCAAGAACACCAAGATTTATACTGGTTCACCCTTCCTCAAGGGCTACGTCCAGTCCTTTGCCAAAAAGTAAAGAACTTTTCAAAATTATCAACAACATCTATGCAATATGTCAATTACACTTCCTCAAAGTAAGAAACCAATTGCACATTGCATCACACAACCCCTGCACCCCACATAAGCCAAGAACAGTGCAGAACACTACTACACAAATTCAAATTACAAACCCTATGCAATTCGAAATCCGAACTCACAATAAGATAGCAAAGAAATCAGTAGTCTTTCTACACAAAACAGATTACAAAACATATTTAGAATAGTGTAGAAGACCTAGCTCTGGTGCAGAACTAAAGTAGCACGAAAACCACTCAAACCAAAGCTCCAAGATTAAGATCTTGAGGTTTTGATTGTTGAAACTCAATGTAGACTTTGTTCTTACAGTAAGGGCACATTTTTCTCTCTTAGAATTTCTCAAAAGAATCAACTAAATGTCTTTGGTACAATAGGAAATGCATGCTACCCTTTTGTAAAAAACTGGTTTAAAACAGTCAAAACTCAATGGATTGATTTAAACATTTAATTGATTGATTTTTCTGTAACAAAGAAAAAATCCAACAAATTGATTTATGAAAAACAGTTAATTAACTTTACTCTCAAAATATATTTTTCGAAATCCATTAAACCTCATCTTAGATCCAATTATATATTGGTAAAACAAATTAAATTTATGGAGATTTCTTTGAGTGATATATCATGCAACTCATGGTTTTGAACCAAAACCACTCACACACACCCAACCATCATCAAATCACTTAGCAAGCCTTGGTGCTAACATAGTCAAGCTGTTAGAGCGTCTAATCTTTTTGGATTGAGTTGTAAACCATTGTAATTCTTCATATTATGAAGTTATAGTCTTATGGCCTTTCTTTGTGCTCTCTTTGAGAGTGTCCTTTGTTTTCTCAAAAGTTCTTAATCTCAGGGGAAGGTTAAGAAGTAATACTCTGGAGAGCTACGAATGTCCATTATAACATGCAAATGTGTGAATACTCGTTCTAACCTAGAGAAGTGAGAATACTCATTTTAACCTGGTCAGGTGAGAATACTCATTGTAACCAAGTGTGTTGGTTAGTGAAAGCTCTTCAGTAGCTGTCTTAAGGGGACTAGATGTAGCCTAGGTTAGTGATGTTCTCTCTTTTCTCTTACTAGTTACTTTGCTATCTTGTTTACTTCATCTTGACTTGATTAGACGGTCTGTCTAGACAATTCTACTAGACGATCTGTCTAGACAATTCTACTAGACGATCTAATTAGATGGTATGTCAAACAATCTATCTTTATCCACTGCAAAAAAGAGTTCAAGTTTCATTCAACCCCTTCTTCTGGAGCTAGTTGCAAACAATTCTTAATAGTCTGCGATCTCTTAGAACCACTATCATTCAATATGAGATTCGTGATAAAGTGTTTAGGACCCTTCCCTCTGGATGGAGAGCCTAAGAAATTGCTCTAAGAGCTTTTAAGGACTTGGAAGTCATGCCCATGGAAGAACTAGTAGGTATTCTTCTTATTTATGACTAGGTTTTGTTGAGTGATGTCAAGATGATTAAACTAAAAATCTTGCCTTAAAGGCTTCACACAGAGAGAAGAAGACAACATCTAATAAATTTTATGAATCTATAGACGATACATAAGACAATTCTAACATGACCTGTGATGAGTTATTCTTTCTTGCCAACAAGTTTAAAAAGATTATTAAAAAACATGGGAAACAAGCACAGAGACCATAAGGAGAAGGTTGTCTATTATGAGTGTAAGAAGTTTGGACACTACAAGTCAGAATGTCTAGATCTTGAGGACAAGGAAAATGAGAAGCAGAAAGAGAATAAGAAAAGGAAGAAATTTTAAAGAAAGAAGATTATCATGTCTAGCTGAGAGTATTTAAATTTCTTCTACATATACTCTGTCAGAGAAGCGTATCAGGAAGTTATATCTAACAATGCTAGAATCATTGATGCTTGTAAAGAGTTGAAAAGAAATTATAAATATGCTTTCAAGGAAATTGAATTAATGCAGAAAAAGATTGCAATGTCTGATGATCTCTCAACTAAAAATGTGCAACTCCTAACGACCAATAAAGACCTATGTGAGGAAAACAAGGATCTAAAATAGAACCTTGAAATATAAAACCTAGATCTAAAAGAGGTGGTAAAGGAATTGGTACTGGTTAGAGAGAGTTTGGGAAAGAGACCCATGGAAATAAAACAAATGATAAACGATCTGATAAAAGAAAATGTTGTCGTAAGGAAGATCTTATCAATTTCAATATCAATGAAAAATCTTTGTATCTTTTGATAAAAGATTCAAGGAGTTATCATGATAAATTAGGATTAGAATATGAGAACAAAAATCATAAAATTAAAACAAAATCTCCTGTTTCATCTTCTAGACTGTTTGAATGTAGATCACCTGCTAGCGTCCTAAAAAGGGAACAATGGAAGAAACATAACAAAAAAGGACCCAAAGAAGCATGGACAGCCTTAACAAAAATAATGTTGTAGATATGCTTAATCCAACCAAGAAGACTCCTCTCTCGGGCACCATGATAAGGATGCTCAATATTCACAATGGGAAGAGAGTCTACATTCCCAAAGTAGAAAAATAAGAGAAGAAGCTAACTGTAGAGAAACAAAAGAAGAAGTTGAATTTGACTCATGTGAGAACAAGCTAGAAAAAATGTTGGAACTAGTCAGAAAAAGATGAGACATTTAAATTTTACTAACAATAACTCTTTAAATAGATAATTTGTTTTACAGTGTCTACAAGCTAAGTATATTTATCTTCTATGTATTATTTGAACAAAATTTTATTGTTGTAGATGGTCTCAGTGTGTATATAAACTATGTACTGTCTAGAACCTTGTATACGCAATAGATGGCCTTAGACCTAATATGTTCAATAGACAGTGTAGGATATGGATTAAATTTCTTTCTAATATAAGTTTAGTTTTCATCTTGTAGAATTTGTTTTAGTGGTTGGCATTGTAGTTATTCTTGAGTAATTGGTTTCTTGATTTATGTTGTATGGATTCATTGAAAAATGTTAAATAAGGTTGGTTTTGAGAATCAATGGATTAAATGTGATAAGTTATTCTTCATGTGTTTTTGAACCTGATTGATGGATCGATCATTCAAATGTCATACTTTTTTTTTCTAGTGTGATTCCACTCATGTTTACCTATACTATGGAACTTAGGATATTATTTTATAATAATAAAAAAGTATTATTATATAACTTTTAACTATATTTACTTTTATTAAATTATAACCTATTCATATTATTAATAATTATTAATATTTATTTTACTAATAATATTACTTAACACTTTTATTATAAAATTTATATAATATTTAATATTTTTATCTTTTACATTTAAATATTATTTATAATTATATTACATAATAAATTAATATATATATATATAATCAATTTATATATATATATAATCGATTACGCACTAATATATAGTAATAGTATAAATTGATATAAATTAAAATTATAATTTTAAACCAGTGAATTTGTATTAAAAGTATAAAATAACATATAATTGAATAATTGATTTGCATAATCGATTATGCACGAAAATTAATATATAATCTATTATTTTATATAATAGATTATTTTTTTTGTAAGATTTAATATATGTATATGCAAAAGAAACGTTAATTATGTCTTTTTGTTGTTTTCAACATAGCTTTTTTTTGCAATCCCCACAACGGAGTCAAATTTGATCGAAGCCGTATCCGGTCAAATAAATACAGTTAAATGCAGTATTAGGAAGTGACTCCTAGGTCGTCTCCCAAGGACCTAGTTTCCTGTCAAAGGATTAAACACACAGAAAGGGAGGGTTGTGATATAATTGAATTTAATAAAATAAAAAAAATCAACAACCGAATTAGATTGCCCTCTTGATTAGATTCCAGTCCGATTATCACAAGACACATAAATTCATACTCAACTTGTTGAACCTTAATTCCAACCCGAATTAATTAAATAAGTGAGAATTAACACAAGTTTTCCTTATGCAAATTAACCATTCACTCCATTAAGCATGAACAAAAACACGAATTTCATATTAATCGAAACATTAAGCATGAACTAGTAAAAGTAATAAGCACAAAAATAAAATGATGAAGAGTTAAGAGACGAAGAGAGCAAAAATAACACAACAACAACATCAAAGCTTCATCGCAATCTGAATCAAAAGGATAACCTTATAAATTAACCTTCCATTAAATTTAAATGAAGCAAACAAAGATTAAACACAAAAAAGAATTGAAACAGGAACGAAATTCAATTGAAACAAAAATAGAATGTAATTGTAGAGAAAATAAATACGAAACCAGCCTTTCCAAAGAGACAGAGAGAGAACGAACTGAATCCCAAAAGTCGAGAATAAAGATTTATCTGCGCTTCACCTCTTGTAATAGGCGGCTAGACCTAGGTCCACCCTCAATACTAAACCTAATGGGTCCAAAAAATTTCAATTATGGTCCAATGAACAAAAACTGAAAATAAGAACTGATAATGTGGCAGCTGCTCTTGAATTCCAGAATTAATTTCCAAGCCCAATAAAATTCCAAAGTTACCTTGAAAATAATAGTAGAATTAGCTCAGAAAATCCAAATTAAATAAAATTAATCGTAAATGAAGCCCAAACAGTGAAATTGAGAAAATAATAGGTAGTTAAGCACAAATCACTAATCCAAATAGGTACAGAAAGACAAGTAAATAAGGGAAAATAATGACTCATCAAATTCCCCCACACTTAGACTTTTGCACTCCAGGGAAAAATCAAGATACAGAGCAAGGAATAAATCCAAAACCATCAAAGAGAGTGACATAGCAATGAGGTGTGTGCAAATAGCCAAGTTGTTGGGTTTATAAGCCCAGGCATTTTTAATAATGAGGTGTGGTATGAAAATGGTGGGTGCAAATAGCCAAGTTGTTGGGTTTATGTGTCCAAATTTTTTAAAAAATAACGAGGTGTGGTATGAAAATGGGATGTGTAAATAGTCAAGTTTTTAGGTTTGTTAGCCCATAATTTTTTTAAATAAGGAAGTTGTTAGTACTCTCACAAGAATAAAGATTTGATGAAGCCAAACAAGACAAAAGAAGCAAGACAAAGCAAGCAAGCAATTGGAGGAGATTTGGGATTTGGTCCTATGTGAGTGAGTGAGAGCTTGATTGGCAAAGAAACTATGCATAATTGAGGAGAAGTCCACCAACACAATGGTCTAAGAGTGATTAAAAAACTAATCAAAGTGAGCTAGCTAATGTTTGGTGCAAACTGGTTTGAAATACACTGCACTGGACAAAAATAAATTGATTCCAGTTTTCATGAAATTGATTTATTCGTGCCTGGCAGAACTGGAATAAGTGATTTGTGAAAAACATAATTGTGGGCTTTTTCTTTTATAAAAACTGCAAGGTTTCTAACGTGCGCGTAAGTCTGAATTACAGAAATTGAGAATCAATTCCTGAGATCACTGTGAAAAACACTTTGGGTAATTGAGAATTTCTTGATCAAAATCAATTGGGGCTTTTTGTTAAAGAATCACTCTTGACCAATTCACTGTGCCGTTAGAATTCTTCAAGACTGTGCAAAGGTCTCTTCTGCGTGCCAATCAGGGAGTCTTTCTTAACCATTCTTGATCCCTTTTGTATCAAGATATGAGTTGATTATTTGTAATTCTGTAAAACACTTGAATGTTTGTATTGTTTTAGATTATAGGATTTATAGCCTTGTGTGTTTGCTGAATTGATTGGGGGACTGCAGGGAGTAGTTGATCAATTCAGTGGATTTCTTTATTCTTACAGGGAGTAGGAATTGTGTGATTGATTGTAAATTGAACAATTAATTGATATAGTGGAACTTTCTTTGCTTGAGGGGCAAAGGAGACTGCACGTAGCCCTTGAGGAAGGGTGAACCAGTATAACTGACTGTGTTCTGCTATTCTTGACCTTACTCTTCCAATTCTAAATTGTTCTTGTGTTGCTCATTGAAATAAATTGGTAATAGAATTGATTCTTGATAATCTGAAGAGTAATTGGTTTAAATTACTATACTGCTCATTGGGTCTGGTTTTTGTGATTTGAATTGGGTATAACTTTGCCTTCACAAGGGTCTGTAACATCTCTGAAACTGAAAAGCAATATGTTTTGTGATATTATACTAAAACTTCAAATTGTAAATTGTTTTGTGATTCTTCTGCAGAGATTGTGTCTTTGTTTTTTATTCCAAATCACAACTGATTTGTTCCAATTGAATTCTGAATAATTTGTAGAACTGTTATTATTGTAGTAATTGAATTTCAATATCTGTTTTCAATCTTAGTGGTTGTCCAATCTGATCTTGATAGTAGCAATGTTAATTCTTCTTAATTTTTGAAATCCAAAATAAGTATTTCTGTATTGATTTGTAAAACTGTCTTTGATGTGCTGGTGTGATACTATTGAAGTGATTGTGAATCTTTGGTCTTGATCATCTTTATATTGAGTATGCTGAACTGTTGTGTTTGATATAGTTGCATTGGACTTGACATTCTTGGTTGATATTGTTTTTGATATATCTCAGTTACATAAACTTGTAAATTGAGTATTAGTATTTCTCTTTGTATTTTATCTTGTGTGCAATTTGGTGTGATTGAATGTGTGTGATATATTACTTTTAAATTGTGTGATTTAATTTGCCTTATACTGTCTTTGCTGGATTATATTGTTTAGAATCATTTCTGCTGCATAAAATTCAACTGTTGTGTATGCTGTTTGAAATTTGCTCTCTGCCAGCAAAATAAATCGATTTATTTGTGCCTGAGATCGATTTATTTCACCATTGCACCCTAAATCTTTTATCATTGAGATTCAGAAAAGGTTTTCTATTCACTAAAACTGTTTTTAGTGTTTTAAATTGGAAAAATCTTTTAAAGTTCAATTCACCCCATCTTAAACTCAGCCAAATACATTTTAAGAAGTGTTGTACAAAAATGTAGTTTGCAGATAGTCAAGTTGTTGGGTTTATGAGCCCAAATCTTTTTTTTTTCAAATAATGAGGTATGTTATGAAAATGGTGTGGAAATAATCAAGTTGGGTTTATGAACCGAGTCTTTTTTGTAAATAATGAGGTATGAATATCAATAAGGGTTAAAAAGAAAATAAAGAAAAATAAACATTGGACGAATTCTTCCTCCACCCCCATACCCTCTTCCTGCACCCCCATACCAAAGCTGAAATGTCGATTATACCCTTCAATTAAATGTGCAAAGTTAGAACTAGCCTCCACCCCCTTCACCCCCTATATGTGTGCCACTGTCTCATTCAGTTCTCAAACTCTAAACCTAACTCTCTCGAAGTGCGCCGCCAGTGATCGTTACCACCGTCATTCTTCCAAGCTCTCCGCTGTGCCACGGACGAATTCTTCCTCCATCCGGTTCAGACGAATCTCATCTGGTTATAATCCAACGCATCTGGTTTAGTTATCGTCTTGTGTGTCCTCGTCCTTTAGTTCGTCAAAATCTTGAATTCAGCCTTCAAAGAAGCATAAGGTAATCAATTTGTGATGTTTATTTGTAATTAGTAAGTGATATTGATGATTAGAGTAGTTAATTTGGGGTTTGGGGGCTATCGACGGCGAATCGGTTATTTTTCCGATCTGTGTATCTGAGAACCGGATGTGCTCATCCGGTTCGATGTTTTTTATGAATATGAGAACCGGATGGCACCCCCATCCGGTTCACAATTTTGTTATAATGTAAACCGGATGAGCAGGCCATCCAGTTGTCTGACAACCGAATGGCCTGCTCATCTGGTTTACATTATAACGAAATTGTGAACCGGATGGGGGGTGCCATCCTATTGTCATTTGAAAAAAATTGACAACCGAATGGCCTGCTCATCTGGTTTACAATTATGTAAAATTGTAAACCGGATGAGGAGGCTATCCAGTTGTCAAATTTGTTTTGAATGATAACCGAATGGCCTTCTCATCCGGTTATCATTTGTCCAAATATTTGTTTAACTTTGTGCTGTGTAACTTTGTGCACTGACAGATATGGCGAGGACCAGAGAAGCATCTTCACAGCTTGAAGGGCGTAGAAGGCCTAGAGCATTAGTGCGTAGAGGAGATCGAGGTGCTTCATCTAGTGCTCCTCCTATTGCTACTGATGCTGTTGATATTGGTGGTGTAGCTCCTTGCATTGGTGGGGGACCATCTGATATGTCCCTTTTGGTAAGTTATAATCATCATGTAGCATTGAGGCTGTGGGAGGGTGAGGTAAGATTATGTTATAAGTTTTTGTATTCAGTTTGTGTTTAATATGTGAACTTTTTGATATCATTTGTTGTATTTTGTTTAGGATTGTGAAGTCCTAAAGTTAGTCTCCCATGGGAGAAAAGTGAACAACTTTGGTCTTCCTCGTGCTGAGGTGTTTGCTTTGATTGTCAATAGCGGATTATTGCCTCTATGCAACATGTGCCATGAGGTAGCTGACAAGGGACTGATGTGCGCATTTGTTGAGAGGTGGCATCGGGACACCAATACCTTTCATGTCATTTGGTGAGATCACAATCACATTGGATGATGTGTCAAGCCTTCTCCACCTACCTATTATGGGGCAGTTTCCCATTTTTGAAAGGTTAGACAACAGTGGAGTTGTTTCTGTGATGTGAGAACTGTTAAGTGTTCCTGATGGTGCTACTAATGCCGCTTTGCGGGATAGTCGTGGCAATGCTGTACTCCTAAGTTGGTTGAGAGGTCACTATGAGGCATGGTGTGAAAATGAAGGCTGGGAGTTTGCTCCAAGGGCATATTTGTTGCATCTTATTGGATGCACAATTTTTGTTGACAAAAGTGCCACATCTGTCTTCATTTCTTATTTGGCACTATTTTGGGAGCTTGCGGTTTGTGGTAGTTATGCCTGGGGAGCAGCTACTTTGGCACACATGTATGATAAGCTAGGAGATGCTTCTCTGGCTGGGACCAAACAGTTGGGTGTTTTCATTATTCTGTTACAGGTACATGAATTTAATTACCACTAAATAACTTAGAAGGTTATGTTTTATTAGTTCCAACTTCATTTATTATTGACAGGCATGGATGTAAAATATGTCTTGGCCAAGTTCAAGAGGGGGGGTGAATTGAACACTTGAAAATTTTTGCAAACTGTTTGGAGAATGAGTAATTTTTATGGAAACTACTAAAGAAGATATATTAAGCAAACAACAATGGTTCAATCAAACAGTTTCAGCACAATATTAATCAACCAGATACAGTAAACTGTAACCAAAAAACAGTTCTTGAATACACAGTATACTGTAAAGGCAGTTCTTGAAAAGTTGAATCAAGAAATCAAAGTTAGATCAACTTCAAGTTTATAACGATTCACTGATTAAAAACCTTTTTGTTAAACAATACAAACTATGTTAAGTGTATGAAAACAGTCTTTAATCAGCAACAGTGAAAGATAAAGTTTTCTGGAAAAATAAACTGATAAACAGTAAACCCAGTAAATGGCGAAACAGAAGATTTACAAAAAACTGATATACTGGTTATTAACAGATTCAAAACAATTCAGAGTAGATTTTGTTTAATCTGATTATGTGTTTTCAGAAGTTATTAAAAAAGGTTTTCAGAAAGTTGATGAAGTTAGCAAGATTTAATCAATTCTAAAAATTCAAGAAACTTTGCAAGATTTAACAAGAACAGTAAAGAGAGAGAGCAAGAGAGATTTAAGACACAGCAGATTTTTATACTGGTTCACCCAACAACCGGGCTACGTTTAGTCCCTCACACACAGTAAGGATTTCACTAAAACTGATCAACCTGATCACGTTTACAACACTTGCCTACAGTAAAAAAACACTCCACACCGCAACACCATTGCTGAACCTACAGTAGACCAAGAAACCACACAGAGTCCACTGTGTGTTTCAAGAACTCCCTTGTTGAAACCCACAGCAAGTCACAGTTATACAGAGTCCACTATATAACCCAAAAATGTCTCACTGCAACCCGCAGTAAAACACTGCTGCACCCACAACAGAACAAGAAATCACAAAGAAACCCACTGTGTGTTTCAAGAACACCCTTGCTGAAACCTACAGCAAGTCACAACTTGTACAGAACCCACTGTACAGAATAGAATTACCAACCCAGGTAACTCACAGCAGAATAACCTTCAATATAGTGAAAGAATTATCACAGTTCAAGCAATACAAGCACTTCTATACAACAGATTACAAAAGTAATAAAGAAAGGGTATAGAAGGCTTAGTCTGATGATCAAATCAGTAAAGAAACTGTCTCAGTCAAATCAAAGCTCCAGTAGCAGTTCAAGAAAATAGTTCTTGATAAAAATGTTGATTGATCTTGATCACTAGACTCAAGGGCACTTTTTCTCTCTTTGAAATCTCAAATGTTCTTGCTCAGAAAATGTTTAGAATGATTTTTCGTGTCTTTCCAAAATTTCGTGCCAGCTATTTCTAGACAACTGTCATTTAAAATTCAGTCGATTGATTTTTCAAATAGTCGACTGTTTTTCTCCAGTTAAAACAGTTGTTCAAAACACAAGTTTTGATTTTAATGATTTCTCAAACTTGTGTTAATTCAGAAAATACTTGTGGATCTTATCTTTGATAAAGATTGCATGCATCACTGATTAGACCTTAAACCTACCGCAAAACACACAATCCTAAGTTCTGGACCAAGTTCTTCAATCTTCATGAAATCTTCATGCATTCCACATATGATCATAAGGTCTTAATCCCCTTCACTTGGTTGGCTTCATCAAATCATCACAGTAGCTCCTAGTGCTAACAGTGGATATACGAGCACTTATGGGAAATAAAGATGTAAACCCGAGCTAGAGTGAAGAACTTCCACGGGCTTGTCGATACATGGTCAGTCGACATCCCTCTAGGTTAGTTGATGTCCGACAACAACTAGATCGATTGACCCTCTCTGGTGTCATCTAGTGTCCATACACTTCTCATAGAGTTTTTCGGCCTCTTGAGCCAATTTCATTTTTTCAGGGTTTTCTCCAATATGGACATACCATTCAGATGCACCTTCCTGATAGATTTCTGAGACAGTATGGGTATATGCAGACCATACCACCTCCTCCTCCACTGCAAGATATGGCTGCTTTTAATACAGTTAATGCACGCTGGGTACAATTTTTTCTGATAATGTTTTCACTGCATTGATACCTAGTGTCGGCCCATATGCATGCTCGGAGGACTATATTGCTTGGTATACTCGTGTGTCACATCCATATGTCATTAGATGTGATGAGGAAGCAGATCCTCGTAGTCATAGCCGTAGTCATAGTCATAGTCATAGTCATGACAAAGATCTGCCAGCCTCGTCGTCACAGTAGCAGCAGCAGCCACCCTCGATATTTGATTACATTGACATTTTTTACTTTTATTTCATTATTGTAAATGATTACATTATTATTGTTATTGTTTAATTTTTTCAGAGTATCTTTAGAAGGATAGCCACCCTATTGCAGAGGGCAATTAGTTGTGGAGATGCGCATGAAGATACAGTAGCTGCCTATGAATTGGCTCGCACACGTTCACGTGAAGGACAAGTATACAGTAGACGACACAGAGGTGGCCGAGGGAGAGGGACGTCTAGTTCTCAGGGTTTTATGTGTACCTCATATGTATTTCTGACCATGTTTATGTATTCACTATATTCGTACTTGGTTTATGTATTCATTATATTCGTACTTGGTTTATGTATTCACTATGTTGGTACTTGGTTTATGTATGCAGTATTTACTTGGTTTATGTATTAAGTATGTTGGTACAATATTAATCGATCATAACTAAGATTTACATATATATTAATCAATCATCACCATGATTTACATATGATGTACTTGATTCTAACATAGATACTAATTGTTGCATTCTGCTGATATAATGAGATAGCTATAATTGTGAGTCTGGAGAACTGTGAATGGTCCAAATAATGTCTATATTTGGTAATGGACAACCATCAATCAAGTTAACCTGTAAATGAATTTGAAAATTAAGTTGGTCAATATGACATAACAGGTTGCATAATTTTGTAAGTTATAAACATTACCTGTACAAAATGGTTCCCATAAACCTGTCCTATGCATATTATCCGATGTTGACTAACACCAACAGGTGGTTTACTTAGTAATGGAAAAATGGTTACATTTTATTGCAATGACAAGCAAACAAGAATAAAATTATATCTACTTGCAATGACGTAACCCATATCTGGTATAGTCATCCACTTCTCAACACCTGCCTGCAAAACATTAAAGGGTTAGTAATATGTCATTGCAGTTAGAATTGTTAATGAAAAATTAAACATAAACACTTACAGATGTTGTCCCCTCAACAAGTAAAGAGTTCTTAAGTTCATCGAAGCGCTCATGGCTACCAAAGATGTTTGTATATTGATCATGCCATTGACATATTTCTTATATAGATCCATTCTGATTAATGGTCATGACTCTTCTCCCATTCCCAACAATGCAGCAATTGATCGATAACCACAATGTCCATCAGGTTTAACATCAATGATGTCCAGTATGTATGGGTGGGTAATAGGATGAAATTGATCAAGACCGGGCAAAACTTTAAAGGGCAACTGCGAATGAGATTTTACCTTCACTATTAAAGCCTTCTGTGTAGAACAACTATCCTCCATGGAATGAATCTTGTCTACATGCTCAAAGTATGAAGGGTCACGCTTGGTTGACCTCTCTAATCGTTTCTGTTTAGTCTTTTGTGACC
>Ga0099824_1003127_pt1 | contig 24188 bp, 6 predicted proteins | sample SiratrowhiteBW_FD_76837 | JGI IMG/M metagenome (GOLD analysis project Ga0099824, IMG submission 76837) | Root nodule microbial communities of legume samples collected from California, USA - Siratro white BW | ecosystem: Host-associated > Plants > Roots > Nodule | place: USA: California...
AAAAGGAAAAAGAAATAAGAGAAAAAGAGTGGAGATAAAAAGAAATAAAAGAAAAGGAAATTCAAGAAAAATATAAAAGAAAAGAGAAAACAGAGAAAAAATTAATAAGCAGCGGTCATCCTAAGAAAAAAATAATAAAGATATTATATATAATTGTGTAAATATTGGTCTTTTTGTTCATTCAACAATTTATGATATGCATTAACACATCATTTGGTATTAATTAATAAATAATGTTTGTAGGGATTTTAGTTTTAGATTTGAAAACTAGTAAAAAATTATCTTTGATCCTTATATTATGTTTTTTTTTCCTATAAAAAGTATACTCATGATATTTGAGGATGAATGTTTTTTAAAAAAAGAAGAACACTGCAATTAAGAAATGTTAGTATAATTTTACATTTTTAATATAACTTTTATTATTATTTTTAATTAAAAAGGTTGACTGGTCATAGAAAAAAAATTAAAAAGATGAATCATTCATATTGAATAAAAAGGTGAGAATGATGCATATACGACCTATTGAATGAATATTTTGAAAGAAGAAGGGAATAATATAATCTAAAGGATTAGAGAAGCATGATTAATAGTATATATATGTCTTATCTAATTTAATATATAAAAGCATGGGCAAAGGTTCGTAATCATAAATTGTGAAATTGTAATAAGGATAATAGATTTTACATTTTTTTATTAGAGAAAAAATAAGTAAAAGAAATAAAGGAAAAAAAAGTCTTCAAGGGATGTTATAAATTAAATAAAAGAGATGCACATTAAAAAGTGTCTAGTTTGATTTTATTTTAATTAAGATTGAAACTTTTAATTTAATTAAGAATATGAAGGTGCATCAGAAAAAACTTATAATTATTAATGGAATTTAAAATTTATTTTTAATTTTAATTGAATAATAGTTTAATATTCAATAAAAAATGTGAATGATGTAAATGAAAAAAACTTTAATTAAATTTAAAATTTATCTTAAATTTTAATTGAGTGGTGTTACAACTAACAACACAAGTAACAAGATAAAAATTTAGTTGCATTACTTTTTATTCAAATTAGATTTGAATTGAATTCATATATTCAAGAAGTTGAATATTTAATACAAAGGAAAAAAAATCTAACTATTAAACTCGGACATATGAATTCATTTCAAACTTAATTTGAATTCAAAATTAATGTAATTTAAATTTTACTTTAATATCTATGTTGTCAGTCTAACACCACTCAATATTAATTTAATTAAAATTGAAAAAAAATTTCAAACCAAATTAATAATTAATAGTCTTTCTTATTGCATCATTCACCTTATTGATTAAATTTTGAATTACAATTTTAATTAAAATTAAATCACCACTCAATTAAAATTAATGTTATTAAAATTTAGAACAAATTTCCAAACTAAAATAAAAATTAAAAATCTTTTCTGGTATACATTTATATTTTTACTGAATTAAATCTTCAATTCAATTAAAATAAACCCAAAATTAAACATTTAAATCAGTTTCAATTCAATTAAAATAAATCTAAACTAAAACATTTTAATGCACATAATTTTTTTATTTTTTTTACTTGTATTATATATATAATCTATCATCTACATTATACTTTCACAATTTACAATTTTTGTGAATTTATTACAATCCTATTCATGATCTTAATTATCTTATATATCTTTGTCATTGTATTACAAATTAATAATTTTATAGGCTAGATCAAGTAAGATGTTAATTATTATCATCAGGTTGGATAGCCCTGACGGAAAACATTGAATCAATGCTTTAATATATATTTACACGGATGAAAAATCTAAATACTTGCTAATTGATTTTATAATACATATATTACAAATGGATTTTTGTCTTCTCATCTCTAATTCACCCATTAATATTTGACTTTCCTCTTCAATTTCTTGCAATTGGGGAGGTGAAATTATTCTTAAAGAGAAAAGCAAGTTGACAGCCAAAATAAAAGAAACGATTTAATCATAGGAAGACAAAAATTAATGGTCAGACCATCTTGTTCACCAAAAAAAATCAAAAGATAGATGAAAATAAAAAATATTTTAAACATTTAATAGAATAAATATTTTAAATAAAAATAAATTAAAATACCAAATTTATAAAGTAAAAATATATTTAATGTAGAATTATTAGTGTCCAATATGATTACTAAAAAAAGTAAAATAGCAGTGAGGAAAAAAGAAAAAATGTTAGATGAGATGCAGAAACCAACAATAAATTTCTGCTCTGTGCAGCTCTTAAAGACGCGTTATTATTTTAGGTCACAGATCACTCTAAAGACTGCCTCTCATGTTGTCTTGTCAGGATACGGTTATCCTCTGTGTCTTGTTTTTGCCCTCTATGTTTTTCATCCGTTCATTCCGTCACTACTTTTTTTTCAAATTTTAAAATTTATCTCCACGTGATCATTTAAGGAAATATAAATCAATTCTAAAAAATTTTTTATTATAAAAAGAGTTAGTGTCATATTCAGTTAATATTTTTTAGATATAATAAAATTGACTAGTGGATTTTAAAAGAGGAAAAAAAATTATCCAGTATTTAAGGTTATACAAATTTCAAATTGAATTGGTATAAATTTTATGGACAATTATCTAAATAAATAAAACTATTCTATTCTTATTTTGACTTTTTCTTAATATTAGGAGTGATAGTAATAAAATATTTTCTTCTCATTTCTACATTTAGGTACTTTTTCTCTTTTTATTGTTTTGGTTATTACTCTCTACAGTCAAATTTTGTATTATTATTATTATTTTTTTTAAGGAAAATAGGTTCTACATTGAATTGGTATTTGAATTATTTGTATGATTACTAAACTTCAGCAAAAAAAAATTATAATTCCTGATGAAAGAAATGTAAAATCAGAAAACACAAGTGCAATCAAAATAAAATAATAAAAGTAACTGAAAAATAAAATGAAAAGTTAAAGAAAATATTTATACAGGTTACATTCTACCTAAATCTATATTCAATCTCTATCACTACAACCTCACTAACATTATTTAGTTTCTTGAATATTTGATTATAATTACATTTCATTTGTTATACATGCAATAAATGAAGATGCACAATAATAACTGGAAAAGCCATACAAAAATACTAAAACGCTATATAGAAACTTATTACATGAAGACATCAACTTAAGAATATAGAAAGATGGACACAAAGTTATAGAAAGTTAAGGAAATATATCACATGATGATGAAGTGAAAGATATCCTATAGAGATTAAGAGTAATATATTACCCCATATTTTTTAGCAAATATCTTGAAGTAAAAACTCGTGGCAAAGTTTTATCATCAAAAAGTAAATTTATTTGATTTTTTTAGATTTCTCAAAAGTATGTTTTATTGGAAATTTAAGTGTAATAGTTTGAGCTTTATATTAAATATAAATGAAAAAGTTTAATAAAATATAAGAAAAAAACTCAAAACTGTCACCTTATTTTATGTTAAAGTTAATATTATAATCTCTTAAATATATTTTGTTCATTGTTTATTGGTAGTAAATCTTTTCGAGATATTTTCTTTAAAAGATCCAACAATGATATCAAAATCCATTGTTAATGTTTTCAAAATCCATGTTAATGTTTCTGTTTAAAAGAGAGTGTCCTAATATAAAAAAGATTTATACTTTAATGAAAAATTGTTAAAAATTTAAATATTTGAAATCTAACATTGAATAAAAATGAAAATATTAAATAATATATAAAAGAATAACTATAAACTTATTATATTTATATTTTAGGTTGATAGAAATAACATCATAATCAGTCATTTGACTTGTTTATGATTTATTAATAAGACTATCCTAATTATATCCTTATTATTTCTTAAATACTAAAACTTTTTAAAATATTTTTTAAAATATAATTGATTATTGTAACATAATAATTTCTGATAAAAAAACATAATTATTAATATGAAAATATAATAAATATAATTTAATAGATTGTTTAAGTGATAATCAATCATATGCAGATGATTGTATTTAAAATAAACTTTAGATAATTGATGAAGTGAATTCCCTGTGATAAATATGTGAAATAATTAAGTTAAATTAAACATTATGAAGTGGAGGTAGTACATAAACTTGTAAATAAATTCTATACAAAAGGATAATAAGTAAAAGTCAATCAATTATTATAATTTATAATTACTTCTATATTTTAATCCAAACTTTATTATTTATTTGTTATGTTTTTTTAGTATGATGAATATTTTGTATTCCATTCATACTTTATTTATTTTTATTGGATGTTTAATAATTTTCTACTTTAAAATAATGTATGACAAATAAAAGAAGTGTTTATCGCTTTTAAGTATGACGTACTATTTTAGTATCAAATATTGTTTGTATATGGATGATTTATCGTAATAGCAAAACTAATTGACACTAAAATATATTCTGTTCACATTATCATAATCTTGCATAGTAAGATAATAACTAAAATACATTAAACTATGAAAAGATAAATTATACTTTTAATTTAAAAAAAAAAACGTATAAAATATTTTAATGTTTTTAAATCCTTTCAAATTTTATAAATCCTTGAAAATTTAAATTACAAAATCCTAATCTTTAAAACATTACCATTACATTTTTACCAACTCTTTTAAATTTTAAAAACTCTTTAGCAGTTTTAATGGAACACATCTCTATCTAAACTCATTCAAGAACAGTGATATTACATTTACCAAATTCTCTAAAAAAACAACCTCTGTCATTGAATTATTCATTGCAGTATACCAACTGACAATAAATCCATCAACATGTGATTATAACTTCCCATCTCAACGGTGACTCTCATTTCATTCTCTTGCTGGCGCCATTAACGCCCCCCTTCATCGCCACCATAGGCTAGGTTAGCGTTGGCTCATTTAAATCTCTGTCACAACTTACAACATCAATTTTTTATATATATTTATTTTTTTAATGTAATAAACTTAAAAAGTAATAGAGTTTAAACTGATAGAGATGTAGAAGAAAATGAGAAATTAGGGTAAAGAAAATGTCAACCAAAAGTCACGTACTATTGTTATAAATCTGTGTGTACTTTGGCAGAGACCAACAAGAAAACAAAACAAGTCCAAGGGTTGAAAAGTGAGGACATAGTTTTCATCATGTACTGAAATATACTATTAATCCTAGAAGTAACTAAACATGAGTTATATTTCTCATTCATAAGTTACTGAGATAAATTTGAAAAGTTTGGTGATAAAATTATGTGGTGTCAACATCTATGGTGAGTTTATTTTGCATAAAGGTAAGTGATGAGGAGAGGAAGGGAAGGGTATGGTAATGAAGAAGGTAGGCTAAACTGCACCAACTGCATATGAGTACACGTGGATGGCCAGCTGGTGTGACCAATTAGATCTAACATTCATTGTTCACAAGAGAGTAGAGAAACAACTTGATTGATATAAATGTTACAAAATTTCCCTTTTCATTTTGTTTTTGTTCCTTGCACAAGAGGAAGATAGAAAGAAAGAAAAAAGTTAAGAAAGAAACAGTGGTGGATACAATGGCATTGCAGACCCCTCTGGTTTAGGACTGTAACTGAGGCACCCACTTACATTAAATGAAGAAATTAAGGCCGTTGAAAAGTCTCAACTACACAAACATCAATTAGGTGCTAGCATTAACTCTTTTTCACCCACCTTGCCTATGATCAATTTCCTACTATAAATATAAATACATCTACACAATCACAATCTCACATAAGATTGTGAGTATATATCATATATATATATATATATATACTCACAAGATAAAGCTAACATAGCATCATATATCATTGTTTGATCTCTTAATCATGGCTAGTGAACGTGATCTCTTCTCGGCGGAGATTGTGAACCGTGGGATTGAATCCTCTGGGCCAAACGCTGGCTCCTTGACCTTCTCCGTTAGGGTTAGGAGGCGTTTGCCAGATTTTCTTCAATCTGTTAACCTGAAGTACGTGAAATTGGGTTACCATTATCTGATAAACCATGGCATATACTTGTTGACCATACCAGTTCTTCTAGTGGTGTTCAGTGCTGAGGTTGGAAGCCTGAGCAAAGAGGACCTGTGGAAGAAGCTTTGGGAAGATGCTCGTTACGACCTTGCCACGGTTCTTGCTTCCTTTGGAGTCTTCGTCTTCACCTTGTCCGTTTACTTCATGTCACGCCCACGTCCCATTTACCTCATTGATTTTGCATGCTATAAACCTGATGATGAACTCAAGGTATGGTTTTGCTTTACTTTATCATCTTAGGTTTTTCTTCTTCTTTTTGTTTGTTTGGATTATTATGATATAAAAGACTGTGCTTGTTTCATTCATAAATGCGTGATTATACCCAAAAGAATTTTCAGCATCATTGGTGGAGTATTGATTGTACCCTCGTGGTGGGTTATCTAAACAGAGTGTTCTCATTGGTTAGCTTAAATTCGTCCGGATCCCTGTTAAATTTTGTCACTCTAGCTAATAATAGTTAGTTTGTATTTGGTTACAATAAATTAAGTATTTTGAAAATATTTATTTAATTAGTTTATATATTACAATAATTAGAAACAACTTAACTAACTTATGGTATTCTGAATATATATATTGGTACTACAATATTTCATAAATGTATTTTATGTCTAACCAAAATCAGAAGAAATTATTACATTTTTTTTGGTAGGTGGAGAAATCAATGTCCTTTTAATTATGAGATTTTAAAAAATATTAAATGATCATGATATTATACCAAACATGTTTGTTTTGGTTTTTTTAGAATATTTATCATTTTAGTTATATTTTTTAATAAAGACAAGGTTAATCTTAATCTAATAAATATAGTGGTTAATATATATATATATATATTCTACTATTCCAATGACTAGTAATAGTGTAATTTTATTTATTTTTTTATAAAAAAAAAGTTTTTATGTGTTGGATCTTAGAGGTTTATTATAATTCAAAACTCAAACAACTCATATAGAACTTACACATCATTCATTAATAAAAATATTAATGGTAGTTGGAGTTGAACACACCTTCTTTTGAAATATGAGCTTCATTACTTTTTGCTTTTTCAATTATTTTCTTTTTACAAAAAGTTGTTTTTTCAAAGGAAAATATTCACTAGTTTCTCTCTCTAGTGTGTGTATATATATATAAAGACACTTTAAAGCTAATAATTTCAATAAAAAAGTTAGTTAAATAACATTAATTTTATTAAGAAAGTTTTACTTTCATAATTATAGGGATTCCTCAGTCTCTTCTCACTCTTTCCATATTAAAAAATGTTTAATTTATTTCTTTCTTTCATAATTGTGCATACTATTTTCAGTATTCTAACTACTTGATTTATATTATTTTCATATTTTATATACTAAGTACCATGAAACACAAAGTTGTTTCAATCAACTTTGAAACAAAAATAAAAAGATAAAAAACAAAAGTTTGAAGTGGCAAATACAATTAATTAACTTTGTTAGTCATTTTCAAAAAATACTCACAAGCAACAAAAATTAAGATTATGTTAACAATTTATAACAACATTTATTGCTTATTGACTGTAAAATTTCAAAACACAAAAGAGTACTTTGCTCAAGAAAAACAAACAATTAATGCAAGAGATAATTTATAGATAGATACTTGAAAAGAAGACAAAACTAAAATTTTACCAAAATAAAACTCAAATTTTGGTGGAAAAAGAAAATATTACAGAAAAAGGTAATCAGCTGCATCCAAGTTTTGTAGTAATCTTATTTGTGTGAAGTGAGTGACTGAAAAAAACATGAACTAAGATTTGTATACGTTGCATGGCATGGCAGGTGTCAAGGGAGGGGTTGATGGAAGTAGCAAGAAAATCAGGGAAGTTTGATGAAGAGAGTCTTCAGTTCCAAAAGAGGATGCTAATGTCCTCCGGCATCGGAGACGAGACCTACATCCCCAAAGCCGTCGTGGCCTCCACCGAGAACACCGCCACCATGAAGGAGGGTCGTGCAGAGGCCTCCATGGTCATGTTCGGAGCCCTGGACGAGCTCTTCGAGAAAACTGGCATCCGCCCCAAGGACGTGGGCGTTCTGGTTGTCAACTGCAGCATCTTCAACCCCACTCCGTCGCTTTCTGCCATGATCATCAACCATTATAAGATGCGGGGGAACATCCTCAGCTACAACCTAGGAGGAATGGGGTGCAGTGCTGGGGTCATAGCCGTGGACTTGGCTAAGGATATTCTGCAAGCAAACCCTAATAACTACGCGGTGGTGGTGAGCACTGAGATGGTGGGGTACAACTGGTACCAGGGCAAGGACAGGTCCATGCTCATTCCTAACTGTTTCTTCCGCATGGGTTGCTCCGCCGTGTTGCTCTCCAACCGCCGCCGTGACTACAACCGCTCCAAGTACCGTCTTGAGCATATTGTTCGGACACACAAGGGTGCTGATGACCGTAGCTTCAGGTTCATCTTCTTACTCTTCTGATTTTCATTCTCCCTTTGCCTGAATTTAGATATGGAAATGAATACTTGTTTAAACAAAATTATAGTGAAGAGAATGGAATAGTTTTAGCATAAAATTCAGTTTTTTAGGGTATTAGGTGTGGTATGTTGGTTGAGTCTTCTTTTACATTATCAATTATTTTTTACAGAAACTTTTGTAACAAAATATGATAATTTATTTTATTAAATTGAATTTTTGGGAAATACACTAACTTTCAATCTGGACCCGTGAATAGAAAATGACCAGAAGAGATGAACTAAAATTGCAGACTTAAGGTAGTTGGGATATATCATTAAGACTCTGCAGTCTAAATTTGGACTTTTTAAGAGCTTCTATAATCCTTTTCATATCATAAGGAATACCTTGGTCCTGTATATGTAACCTGTTGTCAAAAAAATGCAATAGTGAAAGATAGTGTAAAATATATCGGTCAAACATCACATTAAATTGTTGGTGGACTTAATCCTCATTAGAGAGTCAGATAATCTGTTTGTGTTGACCATTTCTGGATAAATCCTTACAGTGGACTTAGGAGTAGAAAATTTAAGTAATTTGCATCTCATATTAAGTTCAACATCATCATTGTACACCAATTCTGACTGAAAAAGGAGATTGAAACATGACAAAACTAGTGGCTGTTACTTAGGCAAATCTTGAATAAGGTTAAGCAAAAATATCTCTTAAATCATTAAATGTCTTAGTGTATTTTAAGAGGGTTGACATTTTAGTTCCATCTCCAACCTAATTAATAACTCAGGAGACACATTAGACCCCACCTTCAAAGGAAGTGTCCCACAAGGAAAATCCACTAAAGAAGATGAACTTGCCAAGTTGTTCATACTATTTATATTGTTACTAATCAATCAATAATCAATCATTCATCAACTAGATCAGCATTACTTTTTCAACTTATTTTTAGGTGAGTTGTAATAAATATCTGTTACATAATTAGGTGTGTGTACCAAGAAGAAGATGAGCAGAAACTAAAAGGACTAAAGATCAGCAAAGACTTGATTGAGATTGGTGGTGATGCTCTAAAAACCAACATCACCACACTAGGACCCTTGGTGCTACCCTTTTCTGAGCAGCTTCTCTTCTTTGGCACCCTTGTTTGGAGGCACCTATTTGGAAGCAAAACTGATGGAAGCTCTCCATCAATGAAGAAGCCATACATTCCTGACTACAAACTGGCTTTTGAGCACTTTTGTGTGCATGCTGCAAGCAAGACCATTCTTGATGAGCTTCAAAGGAACTTGGAGCTGAGTGACAAGAACATGGAGGCATCTAGGATGACACTGCACCGCTTTGGCAACACCTCTAGCAGCAGCATTTGGTATGAGTTGGCTTACATGGAAGCAAAGGAGAGTGTGAGAAGAGGGGACCGTGTTTGGCAACTTGCTTTTGGCTCTGGCTTCAAGTGCAACAGTGTGGTGTGGCGTGCCATGCGTAGAGTCACCAAGCCTTCATGGAACCCTTGGCTTGACTGCATCAACAGATATCCTGCACCTCTCAACTGAACCTAAATCTGAGGGCACTAGTACCATCAATCTATCAGTGAGGTCATGCAAGTGGATGATGCTATGGTTAGGATTAATAAGGGTAGTTCTAAGTTGGTCTTTAAATTTTACAGCTGCTTTCAGTTTCTTTCTCATTTTATTATTCCTGGCTTGAGATTCTATACTTTTAATTCCTCATTAGGCACATGGCTGCCTCCTTGCTTAATTTCTGTGTCTCCCCATAGGATGATATGATTGATATCAAAGTTGATGGATGACTTTTACCTATAGTCAATGCAACATTGTTCCATGCTTTAATTAGATTCTCTGCCTCAACTTCTTCTAAGGAGAATTTGAAAACTGATTTGTAATAACTTTTAAAAGTTCAATGGTTATGCATAGTTACTGTGAATTACAATTGATTAAAAATGATAGTAAGCATAACTTTTAAAGTAGTCATGATGAAATGATTAATGTGCATACATTATTTTGTATAAATATAAATGCTAACACAAAAATATGTATCTGATGAATTATAGAAGATCCAACTTGCTAGCATATATCTGATGATATCTGATTGGACAAGGAAGCATTATCTGAACCTGTCCTATACTCAAAAAACTGTGATCATGCAGGCTGAAAGTGAAAGCCTATCTCATCCTTTCAAGAAGAGACTTTTGCTGGTGTGGTTATAAATGAATGTTTGGACTTTCACCAATTCAACTCTCCAAGCTCAATTCCAATCTGGCACAAATCGTAATCAATTAATATTATCCATTGCAAATCAAAAAACCATTTGGTGGTACTGATACTATCAGAAATATCATAAGACCTTTTAGTGAAACCAATAATCATATGCTTTAAAGTTGAACAGAAATATCTGATTGTATTGATTAATATAATAACTTATGCAGAGAGAATTGTTTGCATATTCTATTTATAAAGCTTAGTAAACATTTCTAACAACCTAATTAATTAATTTCAACTGACTAATACAACTCAACATAGCTGACTAATATCTTAACTTTCTTTTATTATTAATTGTTGGTCTAAAGAGAACTTTAGCACACTGGGGCAAGTTGCTTTAGATGACATTATTATCATAACCATAACCATATATAGGTGAGGTTATTAATGCTAAATTAAGCCTTAATGGGTTTGACCCGCAACATTAAAAAGCTTAGTAATTGTTTAAAAGAAGAGCTGGTGAGAAAGTTCTTCAGTTTGCTGCTTTACACAGAAAATTTCAATAGCAATGCTTCTCTTATGTTTAAAATTTATGTATTCTTTGACAGTATTTAAAATTTATTAAGAACTGTAAAATTTTGAATAAAAAAGAACATGTGGTATCGATGACATTCTAAAATTATGTGTATCTCATTGGATTCGGCCCAAATTTTTGCTTCAATTCTTGGTCATGGGCTATTTCTTTCTCCCCTCATGTTTCTTCACCTTCATGGTTGTAGAAAAAAATGTGTACTATCTATGCTATAAATTTAGACTATAAAATTTGAAAATATATTTTTAATTTACACTCCCCTCTTACAATTGCTTTTATTAAATTTTCATTCAATAATTTAGTTTATTTTAATTTAATAACTTATTCAATATTTTATTATTTTTTCAATTGTTATAAGATTGTTGTGAGTAAAGCCAGTTGTTAACGTACCTTTTTTTCTATAATACATTTCTGAATCTATTTTAAATTAAATAATTTAAAATACATTTCTAGATTTAAAAATATATTATTAATTTTTGGCACAATCTAAAATATATTTTTATTTTTAATTATTAAATCTAAAAATATATTCTAAATTATACCATCAAAAAATTCAGAATAAATTTTATATTACATCATTCAAATACATATTTTTAAATTATATAATTTAAAATATATTTTCTAAAATATAATATATTATGAATTTATAATCTGAAATACATTTCTAGATTACATAATTCAAAAATATACACTAAAACAATTAATAATACATTTCTAAATTTTAAATTACATAATTCTAAAATAATTTTCCAGCATCCAAATTTTTTTCTACTTCTAAACAATCTAAACTTTTCCCTTGATCTCTAAAGATGCTATAAAAGGCCTGACATGTATCTTAATGGACCTAATATTTCAGTTAGATGGTCTGACACCAAAAACAGACGGGCAAGAACAAAGTATAGTACTACTAATCATTTATTTAAGAAATGAAGAGAATAAATAACTTAATTAAAGTTTAAATTCATTTTTAGTTATCAAATAAATGAGTTTTTTATTATAAGAAAAAAAAAATGACACCATGATTCTCTTGGTCTTTGAGATTGTAAGGTGATTTCAAGTTAATTCCTTAATGCTAATAGGTTTAAACAAAACTAAAAATGGTTCTTGTTGTATACTTTCATTTATTGCTTTAAATAGATCTCTGCATATATATGCACCAACTTGCATTTTAAAAATAATATACAATGACTAAATTATATTTTAATGATAATATATAAGAATTAATCTGAAACTAAATACAACTATAAAAATTGAAAGTTATTTCCAAATATTTTATATTTCAATTCATTAAAAACTAACTTGAAACTGCAATACATTTTTAATGACCAAATAGACCATTCAACCAAAAAAGATTCTCTGAAACTCATTTACTCACAAAAGCCAGATCATTTTCTTTCTATAACATGTGAACATGTTAACTGCAGGTTTATGGTACCATGTTCATATAATATTTTGAAAATATTTACAAACTGTTAAAATAAATATTATTTATCTATTCAAAAATCAACTTTAAAAACCAAAAATAATATTTTCAGATTTTATGAAGATAAAAATCAAGGGGTTTTGTATATGCACTAAAACTAAGATTTATTTATTTTATAAATTTTGTGTTAAGAGAAAAAAGTACAAAACTAAAATGAAATATCACATAGGACTGAAAATACAAAGTGATAAATATGAGATGTGGTGGAGGATAGTCATTTGATGAAGAGTTTCCTCATTTAATATGCTACCTATGGCTTCTGGAAGGTCCCCTACCTTAACAGTCATATCTCAATTTTTTTTTTCTTCCTTTTTTTCATTTAACATGTTTTTAATTTGGGTAAAACTACAAATATTATGTTAGCTTAGATGGAATGTGAAATTTAGTTAAGAATAAGACAAGCCTACTTGATCAAATTTACTTATGTTTTATTTAAATTTATCTTATAACATAAGCATTTGTATACTTATTTTAAAAAAACTATGAGAATAATATAGGATAAATCTACAAGATATTTTCAACTTATTTTAACAATTTCTGTGAATTGAAAGCTCTAAGCAATTAATGTTTGACTTTACAAGGAACACTTATGGATCTGAGGTCTACCTCTCTTTTTTCTCAATCATTAATTTCTCTTGGTTCATTGAGAATTCATGGTGTATTGGTATTCTGCATAAGAACTTCCAAAAATTAAAATAAAATTATTTTTCTCAGGTTAAAATTAGATTATATAAAAATTAATTTGTAAATAATCCTTCAAATAATTTTCAAATTTTTTATTTTTAAATTATACATAAACTAATTTTAATTTATAAAAAAGGTGAACTTCATTTTTTTTATATTCTTTCTCCTAAAATCCTTTACTAAATCCTTTACGGAAGAACTCATTCGAATACACCCTCACTAGAAAAGTCTGTTTAAAAGTTTTCTTTAATAAGATTATTTATAAAAGCTAAGAACGTAACTCTAAATAAAGCTTATATTTAAGTCAATTTACGCCTTTAAAAAAATTAACAAACATATTATCTTAAAATATTACATTAATAATAATAACAATAATATTGATATTATATGTCAAGTTATTAAGTTGAAAAAAAAAAATTAAAGATTTGACATTCGTAATCAAATACACAACTAGACTTGTTAGCCTTTATATTACCTTTGTCTCGGTTCTTTTTGCCTCACTTTCTTTTGCCTCACTTTTATTTTCCTTTTGTTAGTACTTCCTTTTCACTTGCTTTCTAATATATGATAGAGTGGTCGCGGGAAACTATTAATGCAAGTCTACAAGCAATTAAACTTTCTGCTTTAGAAAATTAAGAACCAAGTATTTGTTCTACTAGAATATTTTATACCATGAAAATCTGTATAACATTAAACTTTCACTACAGTTATCTTTTTTTATTTTCACTTTCTTTTACTCGTAAATTAAACAACAGAAGAGAATCACACTGCTGATACTGTTCAATACTGCAAAATACATAGTGATATAAGAACAATGGGTGCATAAATGTTCATGACTCAAATTGTTGGTCCCTGCCTCAACTGATATTTTGCAAGCTTTATTTACTATTCAAAAATAAAGCAGTGAAATGGGGCTAAAGTGATAGTGCCAAATAGCCCAGTTACTGAAAGAAATATGAAATTGAGAGCATCACCGAACTTGACTCAATGAAAACAACTAATCCTTGTGGTGTCACGCTAACCAATCGTCATCCATACTGTCAAAATCTCCAATATCCATGCTGTTTGTAGCATTGTCAAGAAAGAAAGAAGAAAAAGAAAAACGATCAGTATTAAGCATATATAGATTGGAAAGTCCAAATCAAAAAAAGGTATGCACTATTTCAATCGTCACCGCCACAATTCACATAAATAAGAACTACATATATTTCTAGCCAAAGAAATTATTGCGGTGGGCAAATCAAACTAATGCATCGTTTTCAAGGACATAACATGTAAGACCTGTTCATCATAAAGACTAAAATCAAAATATAATAACAATTTAAAAAAAAAATACCTTTTAACATTAAAAATAGTAACAGTATATAACATGGACTACGACGTGCATCAAGAATCGACCGGACCATGCCTAATGAATTGACTGTTCTACAAGGCCTACCAGAAGCTCAAAAGAAGGGAACATACCATAAACCTGATAGCGTTTCCATGACCAAGAAAACGGTACACGGTACACTAAGATACAGAGAAGATTGCCTTTAAGGGGTACAGTTATATATCATTTGAAGGTTTCACATAGGGCTCTATAGCCCTCCATCCAAGCTACTAGAGTTTGACAAAAGATGAGAAAATAACTGTTTCGAAAGAATCAATAAAAGAATCAAAATCGAATATGGAGATTGGCAGAAAAAGAAAAAAAGATATAACTAAGGAATTTTGACTGACTTGTGCTCCATAACCAATTTTAGCAAGTTTAACACAAAACCGACCAGGATAATTACTATATAATTGTATTCTAGTGGAATTCAATCAACAGTTCAGCCTGAGCCAGCTAGATTACATCACAATCTAAGTATCAGTAGGAATTAGCATATAAATGTCTCTGCAAGATCCAGAATAAGAAAAAGCATAATGAACTTACATACAAAATTATCCCACCAAGAACTAAAATAACAGTAACATAGATCTCTAATTCTGTAGGAGTAGAAAAGAATGAATTTTTGTGTGCAAAGAAAGGTGAAACCTAATTAAGTTTCCCCCGCTGTAATAAAAAAAACTCCACCAAACTGCGAACTGCCCTGATCCTTTTCCTCAGTAAGAGAGATACAAAGAAAAATCACTTCACAAACAAAATTCATTTTTCAAAAATGAAGAAACTTATCTTCAGCTTACCAAGGCAAGGAAGAATCCTGAAAATAATCCACAGAACATTGCTCTAAGCAGCTCTCGTTTAACCAAGCTGGAAACTCCAGATGTTGGTCAAAATTATGGTATGCATCATATTCGTTCTTGGCTTCAGGTGCCCTATGTTCCATGTTTTTCAAGAACTTGAACCAACAAGCTGATTTGACCAAATTCATGGTGTCATTCCATTCCATTTGATATTGCTCTCCCAACGATTTGATCTCTGCCATACCCTCATCGTCCATGGCTTTGTGTAAGCCTACAGTTACCTGTGTTGCAGCATTGGATTCAACAGCACCCCCAATTGAATAAAACCCCTCTCCCTGTGATATTCCAAGGGAAGGAAGTACCTCTGGAGGAGAAGACGAGGTTGCAGATGAGTTAGAGGATGATGATGAGTTATTGAGGAGAAAGCTAGCATCTATGTTGTCGAAACCTTGAAAATTGAGATTCAATCCCAAAGTCTGATTTGGAAGTATGAAATTGGGGTTTTCGGCCATAAGGTGTGGTGGAGTGATTGAGGAAGCAGCAGGCCAGGTGTAAAAATTTGGAACTGAAGGAGGAGGTTGGGACAAGCATGAATAGGATAAATCATCCGTGTAGCCTAAAAAATTGGATGTGCATGCAGGATAAATTCTTGGATTTCGCCTGGACTTGAATTTTCCGTCTTGGTCAAAAGTTAGACACTGGGATGGCTGGAGGGATATTGATGGCCTTCTCTGCTGCTCTTGGGTCTGTCGCTGTTGTTGCTGCTGTTGTTGCTGCTTTTGTTCGTTTGCTTCTTTCATAGCTGCCCTGTGAAATTTCAAGGCAGCAACAATCTCCCTCCGAGCCTCTGCCATATTCAGAAGCCTTCCTTGATAAGGTCTAGTAGTGTGGAGTCTCCTCCTAACTTGTTTTTTATGTTGTCGAGGTTGTGTGGACTGCTGTGCCCGATAAGCATCTGTAACTTTCCCATGTTTTGAAATATGACCGTGAGAAACCCCAACGTTCATGACAAAATTTTGGTCTTTGGGATTCATGGAGCCTTTTGTTCCAGAGGTGGTTAGTTGTTTCACTAGGCTACGGATGTATGCGCTAGGGACAGGAGGTTGTTCAAGCTTACTGAGCTTGTCTAATTTCATTCCTCCCTTTTTTTTTTTCTTCTTACTTTAAAGAGGGGATCGGCCTATCTATGTGTGGGTAGGTATCAACTTCACTAAAAAGATTTTAGAAAGGTAATAAATTGGAAGAATCATACGGGGCTTCTCCTACAATTGTGAGGGACAAACAAAGTACTCAATGCAGTTGCAGATAGTGATCAGAAGGAAATCCTGGTCCTCCTGGATGGCTCATGAGCGTTATAAATAGTTGGGGAGTAGGGTCTTTAAAATATTTTGGACTTTTTTTACAAAAAAAATGTTGAACTTTTTCTTGTTTTGGCAAACTATGTTTATTACCAATTTATAGCCTGCTTTAAATGAATTTTAAATGAATTTTTCTGAGTGTTGGTCTCACCATGCCATATCTTCAACAATAATTCTAACTTGTTTCACTTCCGTGAATAGCGACACAGCTTTTTTCTTCTAGAACAAAGGTTCGACCTTTTAATAGCTTACAATAGCATATCATCATAACAAATTAAGTTTTCACATTCCACTGGAAGAAGATATTTAGAAAAATAGAAAGATAAAAACAAAGAGATAACAATCACATATAAAAGGACAAATAAAGGCTCTTAACAACTTAAGCTTTCCTTTTAAGCACATGCACTAAAGATGAACATGAACATAATATTACTGCGGTTTCAGCTTCATATTCTCCAAAAGACAGCTAAATATAGCATGAAACAACTTTTAAAATGGAAAGACACAAGTATTTCTAAAATCATAAAATAAAACAAAGCATGATAAAAATGGAGATTTGGAATGTAGCTTTCATTTTGAATCATATAATCAAACATGGATGATCAAAATTAAAAGTAAGTCATATAAACACTTTAATTTATTTTAATCTTACCATTCAAATCCAATCTAGTAGTTTATATTTATATTTCACATTACTAACAATAGGAATTCTCATTTGTTACACTCTTTGTTGTAAGTAGGACATTTTAAATATTAATTACTAATTGTGCTAGAGATATGATTTGGTTACATCAAATAGGGAGATATGAATGATTTGATAGGGACATATTTATATTTCCCATTATTGGATATTGATTTTGTTCCTTACTATTGTATTCGTCCTCCATTATAAAAAAGAATATTTATGTGTCTACACAACACACAAAATTCAATATATTCCTTCTTGGTTTCTATCGTCTTAACATGGTACTAGGGCGGTATCATCTCCTGTAACTTGTTCGGTAACCAATCCTTTGAACATGATATCAAAGTCTAAGGAGAAGGGAATTTAAATCAGTGTTTTCCCTATGACCCAAAGCTCATAGGAGTAAATGTTATAGAAACCATAAAGTTTTCTAGTTTGTTTTTTTTACCCTGTCATCACTATTCACAGTGATACATTGTTCAATGTCACTGTTAAATTCACCGTCAGTGATACCGTTTACCGCCGACAAATTTTTAGAGAGCCTTTTCCGGCTAGCATTATTGTTTACCATTGACATTATCCCGATGAATATTTTTTGTCGTCAACATCTTGCCGATGTGTTCTAGTGAGTGCTATTTATCATCAAAGAAGTTTCCTTTTTTCATTCGACATAATGTTCACAACCTACGTTTTGTCAATGAGCGTACTAATCATTGCCTGAGTTTTTTTTCCTTTCCACTTTTTTCGGCGAGCTTTGGCAATCAGCAACAGCCACTAGTGACATCACCTTATTGTGCAATGACCATATTTGCATTTTGACAGTCATCACGTCCTCTAAGCATTTTTGCTTACCAGGATTGTTGTGTCGTATGAGCAATTTTACCTTCAAACAGTTGCCTTGTTCTCTAAGCCTTTTTGCTTACTAGCAATTGTTGTGTCCTCTGATCAATTTTGCTTTCAAGCAACCCCATGCTCATTAAACATTTTGTGCTTCTAGAAGCTGCCGTGTCATGCATATATTTACTCATTTTTAATCTTCGATAGTTGGTGTGACTCATGCTACATATGTTTCAACTTGGAGGGGTATTGAAAATATGCTTTGAAAGACCAAGCATATTAAGATTCATTGCAACTTTTAAAGAGGGAAAGTCATGTTCAGGAAATATCCACCAGCTTTGCCATTATTTACTTTGTCAGCTCCAACAACCAACTCATTAACATGTTCACTAAGTCTCTTAAGGGGTCTAGTGTCAATGACATTTGTAACAAACTGGTCTCATATACATATGCTTTGTCTTGAGCAAAAGCGTTAGAGATATGATTTTGTTAAATTAAAATAGAGAAATATAACGCGCGATTTGATAGGGATACCTAACCAAATTTTCTCTTTATTATATATTGATTTTGTTCCTTAATAGTGTACCTCTTCTTCATTATAAATAATACTTAATAGTGTACCTCTTTTTCATTATAAATAATACTTATGTGTGTACACAACACACAAAACTCAATATATTTCTTTTCGATTTCTTTCTTCTCAACATGGTGCTAGGGCGGTACCATCTTCGTGACTTGTTTTGTCACTAATCATCTCAACAAATTACACAAGATACTAATATCCTTAAAAACAAAACACAATAAATGGATAAATCTACCCTAAATATATGAGAACCTACCTTTGAATATGCCTTACACAAAACTCGTGAGTAAGAAGCAATATGCCTTACACAAAACTCGTGAGTAAGAAGCAATAAGTATGCTATATTTGCAAATAAACAATATGTTGATTGTTGCGAGTGACATCAATTGTCCTGTAGCAGAGGTCAGGTGGGCCGAGCCACAATCGAATCGTGGTGTTTGGACTGCTATACTCTTAAGTAGAAAGAATTGTACCTAACTAATGGCTAAAGCTTTTGGTTTAGTGGTAAGCGCGATATAACAATTGGTATTCGAGCCAAGGTCGCGATTTCGATTCCCAGAGGGGCAATTGTTCAGTGGGACAATTGTTGAGAGGGAGATTGTTGCAGGTGACATCAATTGTCCCATGGCGAAGGCCAGGTGGGTCGAGTCACAATCAAATCGTGATGTTTGGATTGCTACGCTCAAGTAGAAAGAGTTGCTCCCTGATGATAGTATTCTTATGGTCCAGTATTATTGTCCAAATGAAAGTTTTCACCTTAGTGGCTTCACATTTTCATACAGGATTTCAAGAAAGAACATCTCTTAATTTGGAAAATGTGTATTAAACACAAAAAATAACACTAAAACATAGATCAAGACTCCAAATGATTAAAGGACATATGAGTATATAAAGTAAAAGAATAAATTATTCTAATTCATTCTCTCTGTATATTGCCTTGTGGAGAAGGTTTGATTTGTTTTAATCCCTATCTTGCAACTCATAAAGAAATTGAAACTTATAAATAAAAACTCAGATTTTGAGTAAAGGTTGAGAAAAATCTCTAGACAGTTAGAGATCCCATATAGCCTAGTAACTAAGCTAGATTCTAATATCTAAGTGGAGTGCAATCCTCACCTTACAAACCGGTTTTGTGAGATTGAGTTAGGCATAAAACCACTTACTAAGATGGTATCAAAGACTATCCTAGTCAAATTCTTTGGGGCTATTACATTATCGTTATAAGGCTCCAACTAGACCACCCATAAATATCTAATCAACGCTCGAGATATTCATTCTTCGGCGTAAGGGAATGTGTTGGAAATCCCACATTTACAAGAATTGGGCCAGATTACGATATATAAGTGGGGTACTTTCTTATCTTATAAGTCGGTTTTGTGAGGTTAAGTAAAACATAAACCCACTTACTAAGACAAAACAGATATATTGTTTAAAACACCAATTCCTTACTAAGACAAAATAGATATATTGTTTAAAACACCAATTCTTTAAATGCTTATGTTAGTAAGTAAAATTCTTTTGAAACACATATCAATGATTAAATAAATTTGAAATAATAAGAATGGTGGGGTTTAGATCTCCTACTATAAAATATGCAATATTTAGTATAGTAAATGATTTATTAAGAACAAATAATTTCATAACACACACCTTAGGCATACCAAATTTAGCTTCCTTGCAGTTCTACTTCATTGAACAAAATATTGCACAATTTTATTGCAAAAGAGACAAATTTGATATGGGTAGGCAGATTTTAAATAACTTTGTGTGGCCAATAGATCCTTCATAACATCAAATATCACACGTTTCTACAACAAAGATCAACCCTCTTACAAGATCAACTCTCTTGATCACATTGTATTAAAGATCAACCCTCTAAAAAGCTTAAATGGTTTGATGAAGAATAAGAATAACTTTATGATTTACATCTAACTTATGGTTTCTTGTATGAATTTAGTTAAGCAGGAAAGAAAAGTCTATAGGTGAACTACAATGAAACAAGTAGGATTTGTGAATTATTCATGCAATAGTCATATGCATGAATCATTCCATGTGTATTCTAAAAAATGTCAAGGAATATGAGAGATCTCCATTACATGTCACAAGTGAAGTTGAGACCTTATTTAATACAAAACCTTAAGACATTAAGTATGCATGTCCTTCTTACTTACAAGAGCTCAACTTATTTATTTCTATCCAATATGAGTCTCTTCTTGAGGTTATGTTCCCCCTCAAAGAAAAGTTTCATAAACACCAAAGACATTTTCATTAACAAGTCACAAGCAAAACACACAAATGGAGTTGACTTTACATCAAACTCAAAACCTTAAGACATTATGATTGTGAATTCTTCTAACTTTATAAGTTCTCAACTTGCTCATTTTTACCCCATGTAAACTTCTTTGTTCACACTTGTCACTCTAACCATGTTCCCTTTAAGTGAGTCTCTTCCACGTGGTTCTCCCTCCCAAGTTTCATAAATACAAAGGACATCATCAATAGACTACAAGAAAACCACACAGGAGAATTTAACATCATATTTAACCCAAAATATCTATACATTATACGGATCTCTCTCATTTATAAGTTGCTCAACATGCATATTTCTACCTTTATGTGAGACTTCTTCACTTACGCTTGTCTTTCAAACAAAAATATCCACTTACATAATCAAACAAAACAATCCTACCAAAATAATCTTCAAATCAAATGAGAGAATCCTTTTTTTAACTTTAGTAAGAATTTTGTCATAAATCTAAATATTGGGATATTCCCGTCTGTATTAATATAAAAGTTAAAAAAAATATGAAAATTATAAATACTGTTAGGAGTAATCAAATTATTGTATCAAAGTTTGGCATATTCGGTTACTGTCTTAAAGCTACCATTTTCATAAAAGTGAAATGGTAGAGGATAAGAACAGGTATAGGGGTACTTATGGCATTGGACAATTATTGGTATTTCGGTGCCTTGTCTGCAACTGCAAGTATTATGGGAGCAAGCTTCTAAAACGTCAGCAAGAGCCTAAGCAGAATAAGTGAAGAATCTTCATCATTGCTGCAACCTTGCCTTGTATTTTCTATATATTGCATGAGAAACTCCAATTTTTCTGTTTAATCAAGTTGAACACCATCTGTTTATTCAGGGAACAGAGTACTATGACAAAAGCATAGGTTAGTAAAGACAAAAACACTCCATCCCCATCTCCCTCTCCTACTTTCACCTGTATCTGTATGTACTCTTCTATCTATAGTCAGCCTTTTTCCTAGTAAGAATTTTCAGTTTCATCAAAAAATAGATTGCTTATGTGTTTGGCTGGAGGGAAATTGAGAAGAGTAGAAGAGCTTTTTAAAATCTTTTTTGTTTGGTTCAACTTTTAAGAGGGATGAAAGGAGAATGGAAGGGAGCAAAATCCTTCCTCATCCAATTTTTGTCCTCCCTTCAATATAGGGGATTTGAAGGCAGCAAAATCCTCCCTATCCCATTTTTACTCCCCTTCAATATTGAGATTTAGGACATTTAAAGTGTATTGGCAAAAATAATCCTATTTATTTTTTGAAATTCAAAATTATAATGATATGAAAATAAATTAACTTTTAAAATTCCTTGCATCCCCTTGTGAACCAAATAAGAAAAGGGCCACCTCTCCTCTATTCCGTTAAAATTGCTCCTCTCATCTCAACCGAAAATAATGTCTAATGAAAGTCTCTCCCTTCCCTTTCATTCACCTCCCCTCCATTGAACAAAAGAGACCCTAAACGGACAAATCCAATCAAAACAAAACCGACCCTAGACAAACACAAATTATTAGATGGTATAAGTAACCATGTGTTCATGATCCTAATTAATCTCCACGGAATATCAAACTCAATCTCTCAATTTACAAAAATTAATAAAGCTCAGTTGTGTCACATAGACCTTCAGAACCATGATAGTGTTTTTACCCTGTCATAACTTGTTATTTTTGTTAATGTACATAAGCACAAGCACCAAATTGGGATGCTAGATTTATTCCCTTCCAATTCTCATGAAATGTGCAAGCTAGTCCACATTCCCGGATTAACAATTAAGAAAGAAGTGATTGTGCAGAAAGCAAATTGGTCCAGACACCTGAGAGACCAGTTGCAAAATGCTATTGTCATTCCTAATAATGCAACTGCTAAACTCGTCACAAAGAGGGTGCATGACATTTGCATCAAGACAATCAATCCTACAAGTTGCACCAAGTTTAACGGCGTCATACATCCCTCCACGCGATAACCTTCATATTATAATAATAATAATAATAAAGTGGTGACAGAGGAAAACGTTGCATAGCTAAAATAGCGTATACACAAAAAATCGCAATCCTAACACTGAATGCATTATGGTGCAACATAAAATAAAATGGTAAGAAATGGATAACGGAAAAGAGAGAGAGGGGTAGATAAGGGAAAAGGGAAAGAGACCTGTTGCTGTTTGGATAACAGCAAAATTGGGTGGCCGTGGTTGCTGTGTGGGTTCTTCTTTTTCAGTTGGGATCAGAGATAAAACCAAGTAGCCAAATTCCGCCAATCCCACCACGCAGCTGCAGATAAAAACCCTCTTCGCGAATCATAACCTCCCACTTTTCTTCCTTTCTCTCTTCTCTCAAAACCCTTCACATTTAATTTTCCCTTTCTCTCCCAACAGAAACCCTATTTACTCTTCCCTTCCCCATTTTCTCCCTTCTTAAACTCTGCAACCATTATTCTTCACTTTTTTCAAATTATGTGATTTAGACCTGCCAACTTTTGTAAAGTGAATAAATAAGTAACATTCTAAAAAAGTAAACAAAAATGTTAAAAACCATATTTCAAATTTAATTGGCGGGAAAAAAAGTAAAATAAAAAATACATTAATTACTTTTGTTATTTGTTGTTGAGTGATTAAATTTAAATTGAATAAAAAGTTAAATCTGTTTAGACTAAAAGATGTTTTGATAAATTATTAGTTAAGTTCTGAAATGCTACAAATATATATATATATATATATATATATATATATATATATATATATATATATATATTAAAAAAAAAATATTTTTATAAAATAAAAAAAAAAAAAAAAAAAAAAAAAATAAAAATATTTTATTAAT
>Ga0099824_1003131_pt1 | contig 24172 bp, 13 predicted proteins | sample SiratrowhiteBW_FD_76837 | JGI IMG/M metagenome (GOLD analysis project Ga0099824, IMG submission 76837) | Root nodule microbial communities of legume samples collected from California, USA - Siratro white BW | ecosystem: Host-associated > Plants > Roots > Nodule | place: USA: California...
GATGAAGCGAAATTCCCAGTGGCAGTGTTGGTGGTGAGAACAAGGACCATCCAATCATCCTCAGAGCCAAGGCCTGCACCCGTGTACTTGGAATTGTTGAGATACTGTGCGAAGCGATCTGAATGAGTGTAGTTAGAGAGCACAATGGTGGGTTCCAATTTGGGCACACAAACTGGGAGAATGACCCCATCTGTGGTGGTGTTAATGTTAATGTGACATTTTTTAATGTGCTTCTGCAAGTTGGGGATGTTACTAGCACCACCAGAAGCTCGTGGGTAGAACCGATTCACATTTTCACAGGGCGTTTTCTCTATTTCTTCTGCAACTTTGTCAGCCAAACACTGTGCCCTAGAAACTTCGGTCAGGGGTGTCAGCTTCTGTGTCTGCCTGTAGCTGTTGATTCCCTTAAATACACTCTCCTCCTTATCTAATCAAACCAAACATTCTATAATTAAGATCCATGGAAGACACAGTTTATGTTTTAAAAGAAGTTATATGTTACAAAATATGGTAATGGAAACCAGATTCGTAAAATAACCAGTGCAAGCACACAAATATCAGAGACAAAGAGCCAATTTTTGCAACCAGAAAAAGGTGTTTAAAAATATGAAACACGACCCTGATGAAAGCGCTTAAGCTATGGACTAACAATGCAGTTTGATTAAACTTTTGGTACATAACTGAGATGATTGAAGTGAAAAATTGCCTTGTGGTTGGAAAATGACAGAAAAGATGCAGAATATGAACACAGTTAATTAAATGAAAGAGATAGCAGAGAAAACACGTACCATTAGACAGCACTGGAATGGAAAAGGCTAGGAAAGTAAAGAAGAGGGGAAGAAGGAAGTGGGAAGGTTTGAGGAGTTCCATGGTGATTTTGAGTGCGAGAGATGAATTGGAGTGATTTGAAGAGGTGCAATGGAACAGCAAATATTGGTGCCTAAAGTAGTAGCAGGTATCAGAGCTTCATCTTCCACGTGGCTTACATGCAAGGTGACAACTGCTTATTACGGATAATCATCAAATGCTTATTATCATAATCTTAATCACCACTGCTAATTACCAAATCCCAAATAGCTTTCAAACTAAATTTCTTGTTTTTGTGTAAAAAAAGTCAATCAGTTTAATTACAACGTATTTATAGAACGCGCATATTTGACTTTTCTATGTAAATATATGAGTATATGGTATTCAACTTTCAGTCCATCAGATATATTTAATTACATTAATTAATTAGACAAATATAGTTAAGTTTATATTATCTCCTTCTCACAATTAAACTATTTTTTCGGTTTAATAACAAAAAACATTAAAGTTTTAATTATAATACCTTTTCTATTCAAGGAATAGAAAAGGTATTCTTTTGCAAAACTAGCTAGTAAAACACAATATGTATTAATTGATCACGCGGGAATATTATGGCATTCACAACGTTCAGTCCATCAGATATATTTAATTACATTAATTAGTTAGATAAATATTGTTAAGTTTATATTATCTCCTTGTCACAATTAAACTATTTGTTCAGTTTAATAACAAAAGGCATTAGAGTTTTAATTAATACCTTTCTATATTCTTTTGCAATTTGAATTTCTACAAGGTCTCAGAGTGATCCAAAACTAGCTAGTAAAACACAAAAATACCTAATTAAATAATAATAATATTGTTTCTGCTACCTTGAGTCATTTCTCTTGTGAAAAAAAATCCAAAAAGTTATACAAAGTTAAGGAAATTTTAACTTTATTTAATTCAAATTTTAAATGCAAATACAACAGCATGTGTACAAACTTCACTACAAAACAACAAATTAAGATTTGAAGAAAAACAAAACCCACTTAAATAAATATTTTATCAAATCAAATTGTTCTAAACTTTATTATCACCTAAATTATGAGTTTTTAATTAGAAAAAATCACAAAGATCTTACAATTTTAGAGAGAATGTGAAGAATTTCTTTTTTTAAAAGGTGATGAGATTTATAAAATAAATTACTAAAAAGTTAAATATCAATTATATACCAAATATAAATTAGAATTTTGACCATTATTATTTAAAAAAAATCATTCAACTAAATATAAAAAATGGATCTTACAAATAATTTGATGATATTTTTACTTTAATACATTTGGAAACATTATGAGTAAAAGTGTGTAAATTAGACGTTTCTATTTTTTATATTTTTAAACTTAAAAGATAAGAAAAATTAACAATTTCTCAACAATTATGTTTTATACTCTAATTTAATAAATTAAAATTTAAATAAATAATATAGGTTTCACATCCCTAAATTCAATAATTTGGAAAATAAGTGAAATAATAATGTTTAAAAGTTTATGAAAATTTTCATGCTATTTCCTTTGAAAGATAAAAATATCACTTAATTTAACATTTTTTAGGATTAATATGATATCAAAATGACTTAAATTTAATTTTTATATACTTTTAGTTTCATATATTTAATTAATAAAAAGTGAAGTAAGTTTTATAAAATTATTATGTATATTATTTTATAATTAGTACTTTTTACATTATTAATAATGTGTTATAGTTATATTGCATAATTGAAAATAATATATTTTTAATTTTACCTCAAAACAGAGACTTATAGTAACATAAAAGGGATTTTTACTTCATTATTTTGAAGTTATTATTTTTATTAAACTAAGGCGAAGGAAATTAGAATATGACGTGAAATAAAACTTATAGTTTGTTTTCGGAATATACGCGATCTAATTTTTAAGATATATAATTATTAAAATAGTTTCAGATTAATACAATTATACAATATGAGTACAGAAAGTGTTTAATGTACATATACTATTGATTTAAATCAATCAAAACTCTTTTTTTTATATAACTTTTAAGATAATATTTTTTAAAACTAAATAAAATAATTGTGAATGGTTAAATCATATAAAATGTTAATGATGTGTTATTTATCGGTGAAGAAAAAGCTCATCACATGTGAATCATTTTGAATGTTAAGATAATCATATCCTAATGTCATCTTTGGTTTAAGAAAATAAAAATAAAATAATTATTTAGTTGTTTGATAAAAAAAAAGCATATATTTGTAAAACAACACAGTGATCCCCATAAAATAAATATGCAAAAAAAAATTAAAGAGGACAAATTGTAGTAATGTGGACCGACAATATCTTTTCTTTTTATTATTTTCTTTTTATGTGTATCAAATAAATATTTATTTTATATGAGTATTGTTTTAGTTGCACTTCTTTTCCTCACGATTCTTCAATTATCAAACAGCTCTGTCCAAACCGACACAAAACATCGAAATTCCTTTTGGCAAATTTCCTTCGCAGTGTCAGAATCAAATATCAGAGCATTATATGTGTATCTGTATTCCATCTACAACTCACACTCACCTCTATCTTAGATAATTACATAATTTTTAAGTTATCTGATTAGATAAGATAACTTTGCGATATTTAAAAAAATATATATATAAGAAAAATTTTATAAATTAATTTTAATCTTTGAAAAAATTTATTTTATTATTTATTCTTTTTTTAAGTGCTTAGATAAAGTTAACTTGAATCATATGTACGTGTTAAATTATGTGTAAGACGATAAGACTATAAGACACGTGTAATATGGATGTGACCGAATTTCTGAGGAAAAAGGTGTTCAAGTTATGGAGTATAATGGTTTTTTTTTTCTTTTTTTTCTTTTTTTTCATGCGTAAAACCATTACTTCTGTTATTGGTTTTTGTTCCATACTTTAAGTTGTCATTGCTTAAAAATTTGGAAAATTAAGTGACTAAGACGTGAGAATAGATTACGTAGTGTTTATTTTTCCTCTATTTTCACACTACCACACATAGTTTTCTAAATTATTTGCACGGTTATTCTCTGTCTAGTTACTGTGTATATATCATTGGTAGCAATGGGTAAGAGTTTGAATTCTCCTTGTCAACGGTTAATGTGTTATTTGTAAGAGTTTGATTTGTAATTACACAGAACTAAATGATAATCCCCTGACGACCACTTTAAAAAATAATAAATATGTTAGAAAAATAGAAGTCAAAATACAAATTACAAAGATTGAATGATAATTTGCCTCAATTATGCAAGGAATTAAGAATTTTAACTATCAATTTATTATTTTAACTATTAATCTTCCTAAGCTTATCCAAAAATTTTCTCATCCACATTGGGTACATTTTAAACTATTTCATACAATATATGGTTTTCTTAAGGAATGTAATAAATGGGTTTTCCCCTTCCGAAAATTTATAATAAAAATTACTTGTACCTAATGAAATTAATTGGACAGCATTTCTAAAAATTGATACCGCGACATCTGTCACAAAAGTCTAATTGGGGAAAGAGAGTCCTAAATAATCAAGAAACACAATCTTGACCTAACAAAGACAACCAAATTAAAAGAGTAGGGTAACCGAGTCTGACACAAACCAAGCTCCACCACAATTATTATAAAATGTGTAATAAATTCTGTACTCCATAGATGCAAAATTAGACAAGCCACAGGAATACATTGTTTTGAGCATCTAATATCTTTCATTAATTGAAATCTATTGAAAAATATAAATTAATTATATACACATGTTTTGATGTTATTAAATTTTGCTTTAAATATTGTCAAAATTTTCTTTCAAATTTTATATTTTAAAAATTAGTTAATTAGTTCTTAAATTTTTAAAATTTATATTAATTTAATCTTTTTTTTATCAATCTTGTATGGGTAAAAAATTGTCGCTAAATTTTAATTTAGATATAAAAAATTCAATAAATTTAGTCATTTTATCAATTTGGTCACGGCTACTGAATATTAATTTTGGATATATAAAAATAATGAAAATGATATATTTTCTAAAATTATAATTCTGAATTTATCAATTTAAATATGTAAGAACAAGACAAATTTTTAAAAAATACAAGAATGAAAAACATGTTTTTCCGTTAATTTTCCGTTAAATTGAGAAATTTAAGTATGTACTATATAAACATTAGTTTGAACTGTGTAGTTTGGTAGTTGGTGTTTTGGTAGTTGTTGTAAATTAACTGCAATCTTTGATTGAATGTAACTTAGGGACACACCACATGAGTGCCTCGTTTTGCCAATTCTCAATAAAAAAACGTGTGTGTGTATATAAATTAGCTTTTGATCCCAATCACAAACCTACCCTCCATTATCACACTGTTCTACAAGGTAACGCTATAAAGCACCCTTCCACCTCATAACTACACCACAAATTTTCAACCATCTTTGATTCGCAAAATTGAAGCTTGTGGAAGAGAGAAAAAAATGGCTTCTGGTGAATACAACTTCCCCCCTCAGAAGCAAGACACGCAACCTGGCAAAGAGTATCTCATGAATCCACCACCCCAATACAGCAGCCCAGATTACAAACCATCAAACAAACTTCAAGTATATGCCTTTAACATTAATCAATTACTTTTCTTTTTATTTCCTTCAATCTAACTAAGAGGGTACATTTTGCAGGGAAAGATAGCTCTGGTAACTGGAGGTGACTCTGGAATTGGACGAGCTGTGTGCAACTTGTTTTCATTAGAGGGTGCTACTGTTATTTTTACCTACGTGGAGGGCCAGGAGGACATAGATGCCAGGGACACCCTTGAGATTATAAGAAAGGGTAAGACTGCAGATGCCAAAGATCCAATGGCTATACCTGTTGATGTGGGTTTTGAAGCCAATTGCAAAGCAGTGGTGGATAAGGTGGTCGATGCTTATGATCGCATTGACATTTTGGTCAACAATGCAGCTGAGCAATATGAGAGTTCATTGGAAGAGATCGATGATGCAAGACTTGAGAGAGTGTTTCGAACCAATATCTTTGCTCATTTCTTCATGGCCAAGTAAACAAATACCAAAGTTTCCGACATTTAGCTTCAGAACATGATCTATTTTATCTATTCTGTTAATTACTAAAGCAGTGATTGAAAGTAACAATTTGACATGATTAAACTTAGAATGTTTCAAATTAACTGTATGACATTGTTACCATGAAGACAAATCAAGAATCCACTAAAATATAAGTAAGTTTTGCTTTATTATTATAGGCACGCTTTGAAGCACATGAAGGAAGGAAGCAGCATTATCAACACAACATCAGTGAATGCATACAGGGGACACGAAACACTACTGGATTACACGTCCACAAAGGGAGCCATTGTGGCGTTTACGAGGGCCTTAGCAGTTCAACTTGTGAGTAAGGGAATAAGAGTCAATGGGGTTGCACCTGGACCCATCTGGACTCCATTATTAGTAGCAACTATGAAGGAGGAAGAAATTGTTCATTTTGGTTCAAAAGTACCAATGAAAAGAGCAGGCCAACCTATTGAAGTTGCTCCCTCCTATGTCTTTCTTGCTAGCAACGAATGCTCCTCTTACATAACTGGCCAAGTTCTCCACCCCAATGGTCATAAACAAACCAATACTATTTTAACTAGAATCACAGATTGTTCCCTATTTGACTTTTCTTTCTTTTTTTGCTTTTTTTTTTTTTTCAGGTGGAGTCATTGTGAATGCTTGATGTCATTGGCGACGTCTAGAGGAGAATATGTGTAGGAATTTACATGTTTCTAGTTGTGTATTGCTTTGAAACAAGTAGTGTAAACCTAAATAAAATGCTACTTGAAATTGAGAGTAGAGCTCATTATGCACACAAGATCAATGTTTTAGACCGAGTCTATTGTAATGTGGACTGATATGGTCGTTTTAGAGCTCAATTGCTCTCTAATGATTGTCTTATAAACAATCTGCCATGTTGTCAAAATTCTGTTTGTAATTATTTTATAAAGAGGACTGAGAATGAGATCGGAAGAAGTGGAATAATCGTGACCATTACACAAGTTTCTTAAGTTTCAAAGGCCACAAATTACATGTGGCTTGAACTTGCTTAAGAAACGTATGAGTGAATTATTAGCGCCTAATGATCAAACACTGTCACCACTTGAAGACTGATTAACCACGTCTTCACTCATTTTTATCTTCAATGTTTATTACATACTTGTAATCTCTACGTTGTTTATGTTTCTGAAAAATCAGTCAAGGAAACCTTTAAAACTTAGTAGTATTTTCACGGTGGCAATTTCTTCCTACACCCGCATGATTTCTTCCTGCACCTCCAGGGGAACATGTAAAAAATTATTTTAGTATCCACCATTTCCTTCAACATCATCGCTGTTAATCCTTCCTCATCTCCTTTTGCACGGCCCTCTACTGTATTCTTTTTGATCCTACATTTTATATCTCCAATGTTTTTTTTTTTTCACTTAAAAGAAGCTAATATATCCAATTCCATTTTGATAGAAGTGCTTCCAATCCCAACAATGACTTACGGCACCCATTATGGCACTAAAACGTTTTCATACAACTTCTAAGCCACATTAGTAAGATCACTTAAATAACGTGCGTGTGAACTACACAGACCTTGGATACGATATGTCACTCCACGATCCCGTTGACTACCATGTTCTCAATCAAATATGCGAATTTATATCCGCCAATTCCGTACAGGATTGAATAAGAAACTGTTTAAATTAATTCGATAACAGAAAAGAAAAAATTACATATTGATACACTAGATGCAAAAAAGGAAGCATATATATTTTATGCTGTTTATTTGAGGAACTGATATTCGTTCATATCAATCCTTGGAAAAATAAAAATAGAAAATCAAGATGACTTTCCAAAGTTAATTTCAACACCTCCCCCGCCAATTCCGGCAATGAAACACTGGAATCCACATGACTCCAGTTCAGAAACTACTTTGTCTACAACAGTGCCTGATAGTACTGATTAAAGCATGTCAAGGAAGCGATACAAGAAATTGAGATTAAAAAATATATTATACTTCAAAGCTAAGAAATCATGAATCCTCCACCACCAGAAAATTGTGTTTTAATCGCCCAAAGAGTATCTAGAGATGTATGAAGTAGATTGACCTTGCAGGGAATAAGAGTAAGCCAGATAGATAAAATAGATAAATGCATAGACTTTCCTCCAAAAAAACACACGTCTTCACTGTCACTTGCAGGTTTTCTAGCCATGATTATGTAGTTAATTCCCTATATCTTAATAAACACTTATAGAAGATAATTGCAAAATAAATCAAGAAGTTTCCTCATTTAACTTTCAATAAGCACATATGCACTTCAAGCAGTTGGGCATAAATTTCTGAACAAGTACTTACAGTCCTTAACTTTCTAAGAAGCTTCCTCATTTAACCTCACGCAATTTTCTCACCTAATTTCTAATTTATGAGCTACCTTAAACTTATCTCAATTGAAAAACTCTCATGTTAAAAAATTAATCCAAAAAAAAGGCATGTTTAGGGTTTAATAAATGCCTTATGAGTATATATACACAAACATCGTGCATAGGTAACTAGGCAGCACATAAATAGCAGAACATCCAGGACAACCCTTTTGGCAGAAGAAACATAGTGTTTTGTTGGAAGGGAATGAAAGGAATGGAAGGGGAAATAAGGAGGTAAAAAAAACCCTCACTGTTAATTTTGTCTCTCCTCCAATATTTACAGGATTTGAAGGTGGGAGAAAAATGCTTGAAGTTTGTAAAATGTGCTGATTAAATTATCATTAGTTTGAATACTTGAACTTAAAGGTTTTATTGGTATATGATAAGAGTATGATAGTGTATTATTTTATTTTATGTCACATCTCCTTGCAAACCAAACAAGGAGTCCTTCCCTTTCCCTCTTCTTTTCTAAACCAAACAGATTAATAGAATAATAGAAGCAAACATAGACTATTAGCTAACTGCAGACAAGAAAATAAAAAAGAAAATCAGAGTGTAATGGAAAGCATTAGAAGCACAAGGAAAAGAACAATAATTGAAAAGGATACGTGTTGGAAGAAGTGTCAGAACACAGCCCCCACCACCAGCTCCAGTCAATTTGGAAGCTAACTTATACTTCAATGTTGTTCGCAGAACAGTTTCTATAGTGGCATGACTGACCCCCATAGACTGGAGCAGACCTTGATTCATTTCCATTAGTTCTTCTATCCTCTCTTCCTTCTCAGTTACAGAGATCTCATCTGGTGCGGGTGACTTGAGAATGGAAGTCAGCTCCTTGCTAATAGAATCAACAGCACTAAACACAAAAGCCATTATTTCAGGATGCCTTAGCATCCTCTCTCCAACACCAGCCACCAAGGCTTTTGTGTTTCTCCCTACTTTTGTATTCGTGATGAGCATTTTAAGTGGCACACTTGACTTTGTGCGCGTTAAGTTACCTGACTTGAAGCTGATAATGTTACCTGATAATGGTAACTATCGAGTGAGTTGTAGATTCAATGGCAGTAACTTACATTTGTAAACACAGTATATGATAATTAAACACTCCAAACAATTCACAATTCTCAATTCACTTCCGGTCCACATTAATTAAAATTAATTCCGGTGATACTATTAACAGACCAAGTAAAGAGAAACACTGCTAGTTTCCAAATCCTTTCTTAACAACCGAAAACATTTTCTTCATCCTCTCCAAACCCCTATGATACAAAGGTTATATTCCTTTTTCAACCCATGAATACAAAACATTCAAACTCTAATCGTCAGTAACTAGAAAAATGCAAAAAAGACATGTTTCAAACAGTAATCAATAAAAGTTAATGAAACTTAGTAGCAAAATGGCTGAGGCATACCATACGAGCTTACTGTGTTGTCAATTCCAGATGGCTTTCCATGAATGATCTTCTCCCCTTCAAAGGCCCACTTATTTACCAACTCAAGATCCTTCTCCTCAAAGGAGAGCCACCCTTGATGGTTCAGATCCAGAGAAACAGAATCAGTAAAAGCCAACAAGGCCGCCGCGAGAGCCACACAAAACGCGGCCGACGAACCCAAGCCTGAACCGAGAGGAAGTTCAGAAGTAACAACCACAGTAGCAGGCTTAAATCTACACAAAGAACCAAACACAATCAAACCTACATAAACAAAACAAAACAAAACACATTCCCTCTCTCTCACAAACACACACAACAAGAATTTGAGAGCTGGTTCAGACCCTTGAATGGAAGAGTACAGCCAGAGAAACGCGGAAACTCCAGAGGCAAGTCCAATTTTAGCCTCTGGAATGTTAAGCTCTTCAACGAGGGCGGCAATGGTCTTGGCATTCTCGACGGAGCAGGAGGTAGGCGCGGAAGATAACAGAGCGCCGGATTCAGGAAACGCCTCTCTTATTCTACTGATAGGCCAGGAGAACTCCAACGCCGTGTCCTTCAGCTGCAGTTTCAACAAATCCCCGTCGTCTATCACAAAATCCACAAATCCTAACCGAATCAGAACCTAACCATATCTTAAACGGCGTCGCTCAAACACGCCATTACCGATCATCACAATTTCAGCCAAAGAATAACAATAATAACAGATATCTGCAATCCCGAGGTGGATATTGAAAATGAAATTAACGAGAGAGAGAAAGTGTAAAATACCGGAAGGAGTGGAGAAGTGGAGAGAAACGTAGGTGTATAAATCAATGGAAGAAGCAACTGCGGTGGATCCATGCACCACAGCATGTTCACCGGTCAAGATAATCTTCCCCGGAGCTCTGGCGCTAACCTCCATTTTCTTCTGTTATGTTACGAATTACGATTTCACAAACCAAAAGTTTCTCTCTCACATCATTGTCTTTCGTCTTCTTCTTCTTCTTCTTCTCCGAAGGGTTCTGTGTAATCCGTGTCGTTTTGTCTTCGTATTTGAGTCTGAGTCCAGAGTGAAGCGGATCCATGTGGAATGCGTGCGCATTTAATTATCACGAAACCTTCCTTCTGTGCGTGCACTTTCGCCAATCCACCCAAGCCCAACCTTAATTACCTCAATTAATATTTTTTATTACATATAAAAGAAGTAAGCTCTATGTTCTAGCTTGTTAATTTAGCTTCCATCAACATCTACACCATGGTGGTAGAGTTCTTTTTAGGCTTCATAAAGTCCAAAACAAGAATTGGGCCATAAGTTGAATCCATAACATTTAATATTTTATTTCTCCACTTCATCAAATTATATCCCAAAAATATCTTGGCTCATTCTTTTTTATTCTAGTTAAGGATGAGTTTTTTTTTAGTTTAGTTATAATAATAGAAAAACTAAATTAGTTTGAAAACTTTTAAATTAGATCACATAATTCAAATACTTGAACGATGAATTTTGTCTATAATAATTTTACATGACTTTAAGAGAAGATATATACTTTAAGGAAAAATTTTAAGGCTTTAAGGCTTTAAGGCTTTGTTTGATTAAGGGAGTAGAGTTGAGAAAATGAATTTGAAGAAATTTGAGTGGATTGTGTGGATGGTAAGGTTATTTGGATTAGTGAAAGATGGTAAGATTTGAAAGAATTTGAGGAGAATGTTTGTGAAAGTTTGGGAATGATTTGATAGATATTATAGATTTTTTTATTTTTTAATTGGTATATTTATGAAATTACTAATTAATCATTGTGGAATAAGATGGTAAAAAAATAAATATAATGAATTTGTTGTATGAGAATTTTAACTTTTTCTGAAATGACGAAGAAGTACAATTGCAAATTTATCCTTTGAATTAAAATAAATAATTTAAAAAAATTATGAGGTTTTTGTATTGTTTAGAATTATTTTGATATTTTCAAATTTTTAAACTAGAAATATTGTTTGAAAGTGTCATGGCATGGTATACTCACTTATAGGGGTGTTTGGTAATTTTCAAAGTCATAATCCATTTACAAGGATGTTTCATAAATTTTAACTTATTTACATGGGTTGTTTCGTAATTTTCAATTACATTCCTACAAATCTCTTCAGATGACTGAGGATCTCATCCTGCAAATCTTCTCTGATTCATCATTTCAAATTAGTTCAATCAAACAGATTTCATCTACAAGCATTCATGCTTTTATACAGTGGAGTCACACAAATTGGTTCAACCAAACACAATGTAAGTGACCTTACTCAATTCTAACGTAATTATTTTTAATGAAATATACTTTTAATCTATACTAAAAATAAATTTTATAAAAATGGTCAAAAAACACTCATTTAAAAAAAACACGTAACTAAAAAAATAAGAAGGTTAATGTGCTTTGATAAGTTGACACTGTCACATATCATTACACCTAAATCACAATCACACATGGCCACGACGGTATGGTGAAAAAAGAATTTGAAAAATTTTTATAAAAATAAAATTTTGTATTTATAAATAAGAATAATGATATTTTGACACTCCTACTTGTCAAAACAAAAAAAAAATATCTTATTGTGAAGTGCCAACATGCCAAAATATTCTTATTTGAGCTTTCCTTTCTCTCTTTCTCTTTATTTTTTTCTCTCTTACTTTTTTCCTCTCTCCTCTCTCTTCCTAATGAATTTTTTTTTATCTTATTTTTTTATTTTATTTTTTAAAGTAATTTTTATATTATATTAAATTAAATACAATATTATCTTCTTATTTTTTTTATGAATTAGAAATTTATTTTTAGCAATATATATAGCAATTAGTTAATTAATTCTTATTTTTATTAATATTATTATTTTCTTTTTAAATAATCATATATATTTTTTATATTCATAAATATGTTTTATTCATAATATTAATATATTATTATTATTATTATTTTATTTATTGTAATTTTTATTATTATTTTTATTTTATTTAGTCACTATTTTTCTTTCTTTTAAAACCTGATTTAGTTTCTTAGATTCAAATTTTATCTAAAATATAAAATATTTTTAAAATGAAAATTTAATAACATGAATTAGAAGTTAAGGTTTTGTAATTCTTATTTTAAGATAAAAATAAAATAATTAATATATTTATTTCAAAAAAGTTAAAGTTAAAGGTAAGTAATGGAAGTGAAAGACAAAAGAGAAAAGAGTAAACAGAGATAAAAGAGATAGAAAGAGGAGAAAGTGTAGAAAGAAAAGTAAGAACAATTTACAATAAAATATTATTATTTTTGCACGTGTCAAATGTATTCACTATAAGAGTGTTAAAATTTATTTTGTACGGAGTGTAGTCCGGGTGGAAATGTTTGGGAAATTTAAAATTCAATTTAGTTAGAATTCGAAATTGCAAGTTCATTCACAGTTTTTCACAGCATATCGCGTGTGCCCTTTCTCCTCGTCGCGACTCCGGTCTCCCTCTACAAGTGTCCTTTCTCCTCGCCGCAACTTCGTCTCCCTTTTACACGCCCCATTTTTTTCTGCCTTCGTCTGCCGGTGCGACTTCGTTTTCGTTACCTTTTAGTGTAAACCTGCCTAAAATAATTGTCGTCCTCCCTCACTTCTTCATTCCCCAAACTGTCGCAGCTTTATGTACCAAAACCACGAAAGATTTTCTTTAATGATTACGCCCGAAACTTCTCCTATTTCTGTGTCTTCCATCTCTAAACTTCTCTTCATCGATCACTCCGTACACTATAGAATTATAATAGAGACGCAATTGTAAAACCAACATTTTTCATATTTGAACACCCATGTATTAGTTTCTCAATCTTTTTATTTTATTTTCTTTGTCTCCCCTTTTCCCAATCAGTCCTTAAAACCCTAGCGCCGCGTCTTCTCTTTCATCGTGTTGCGTCAGAGTTTCAAATTTTGGAACACGTTCATTTTTAACTCATTTCAAAATGACCTCTGATTTCAGCTTCCTCGTCACGCACCCCTTCTACTCACATGAATCATGCATATATATCAACACAAATGGCGAAGAGAAAATGAAAAAGAGATACAGCAAAATCAGGAGAGAAAAAAAAAAGAGAACATCTCAGCCATTAATCTTGAAATGGACAAACTCATCAATCTAAGCATGTTTTTTCTACAGTGAGAGACTCATCTTCACCTCCCATCATAGTTTTCGTCTTTGAACAAAGATATACTACCCTAGCACAAAGTAAAAATGCAACCATATAGGTAATTAACGACCCATTGATCAGAGAACCCAACACGAAAATTCTTAAAAATGCTACTATCAAATGTTACATCTATATATATTGTCACAACTAATCTAATTAAGGTCTTAAGCTACGAACATCTAAATGCGGTGAATGCAAAACCGAAAACTCGAATGCCACAATCACATTGCCACCGCAGTAGCGAAGTCCAATTTCTTGATCATACTTGAGATTTCTTTTCCTTACGATGTGTCTAAAAGGCTCAATCGAATAAGCAAACTCTTCCCTTGCCTTTTCCAAATTGTAACAAGGTGGCTCCTTCATGGATTTTCCCTTCTCTGGCTTTTCACCCGACAAAGGCATAGGATCAAACCAGAATGACTCTTTCTTGAACAACTTGGTATCATAAGTTTCACCATTATCAACATCATAAATCAAGATGTTGACCGGAATCCATGACTCCAAAGCTTTGCGGCTGGTTTCATTCATGTGCCCTAGCATGCTTTCTTCAAACTCCTTAGGTGAGATCTTGAGGCTATCCCAGCGCATGCAATCCGTTGTTAGCTTCATTTTACAAGGCCAGGTTTTCGGAGCACTCGTAATGCTACACTCTGTGACACTGGCCATGCCCACTTCAAACTTTTCTCTTCTCTCTAGCAAGGAAATGACTTATGTAACAGCAAAAAATGATATGGCATGAAGAAACGGACCAATATATATATATACAATCTCTTTGTTTGTATATGAGGTGTGCACTACATTCCTTCTGTCAAATGCTCATGTAATATGCATGGATTTCTGAATAACTCACGTTTATGTTCTTATCTTAGTTTTTGTTTTCATCCGATGTAGTGCCAGTTATGGTATCATTTAAGTGCAGTTTGTTTGCACACATAATCATCGAACTGTGTATTTGCTGTTACAACATTTCATATCTGTCTACAGGAACAGACATGCGTTATTACAGATATGCAAATGTGACGCCATATATATTCCTTAAAGACTCATATCCAAAACACAAATTAATAAAAATATGTATATATAAAGTTGGAAATGCTTTTAGAGCTTTCTCTATTTTTTTTTTTTTTTTGGGGAAAATCCTATATTTCCGGCAAAATGACTTTTTAAAACCTTTCTACTAAAAATCTTATATATTTTTGGTAGAGATGTTATGAGAAAAAAAAAAACACTTTTACTTTATATTCAAAGAAACTATGCTAACAAAATGTGTAATTGGTTACGAAAAGTATTTAAGTTTAAGAAAAAGAATAACATTAGTACTACTATTACGTTATCACTATTTGTGAATATGATAAATCTCGTTAAAAGTTTCTTTTTTATTAGCAAAAAATCTAGTTAAAAGTGAGTAATATATAAACTCTAATTTTAATAATGCACATAATATAAAACTGCTTATTAAAGAAGAGTTTTATATGCCCAATCATCATCAAATTGTCATCATTAAATGAATACATGATTCATACGCGGTTTGGACAACCAGATGAAAGTGCTCCAAGAGAAAATGTGAAAAAATTAATTACCCCCTTCCAATTTGATTGTAATTTTTTAATCTTTCCAATTGGGGGAAATGAGGTAAGAAAGATGAGTTATGCATTTAAAATATAAATGCTAGTTTAAATGAGTTATACTTTAATTTGATACGAATTTTTATTAATAAAATATTATATATTAATAAATGAGTGTGAAGGTTGAATAGTAGTGTAAAATATCACTATCCTTAAAATATTAATTGATGTCATTTATGATTGGAGAAATATTAATTTAAAACACTAACATGTTCCAGCGCATATACAGCCAGATAATGGACAATGAATCATATCCATGTCTTTGGGAGTCATTCCCATGCTTATGTGCAATTGAAACAATTTAGTAACAGTCCCAAAAGGGAGTTATCTCTATATCATCAAACCAGCAAAACCAGCCAAGATTGCAATGAATTTGTCATATTTTATAATTTTTGGAACTGTTACTAAGAAAAAAAGGTTGTAGATTGCTGTCTTCAAACTCTTTCTTTACTGGCTAGGGTAATATGATTAATGCCACATCAAAATAGTACAATGAAAATGTTCTTGAGACACACAATTGGGGTATGTAGATTTATACTCCCCATGTAAACTTGGTTTATTTTGGAGGGCACCACAACAACCAATCCCTAATAATATAAGGCCAAAGTGGGGATTGTTATTAAGCATAATTAGGGATGATAAACCAAAACTCCATTCTCTCTCTGTTAGCAAAATGCAAAAGTATGAGTGAATTGAAAAAACTGCATGCGTTAATAATCACAACCCCAACTATTAAGAGCATAGTCCCCTTGAGCAAACTGATTGACTTCTGTGTAGATTCAGAATTTGGGGATATCAATTATGCAGGATTGGTATTTCGCCAAATTGATGTTCCTAGCGTTTACATTTGGAACTCTATGATACGAGGTTTTGTTAATGGTCACAATCCTAGAATGTCTATGCTTGTGTATAGACAAATGATAGAAGATGGGTATTCCCCAGATCACTTTACTTTCCCATTTGCACTCAAAGCATGTTGTTTGATTGCTGATCAAGATTGTGGGAAATGCATTCATAGCTGCGTAGTGAAATCTGGGTTTGAAGCTGATGCCTATACTGCTACTGGATTACTCCATATGTATGTGTCGTGTGCAGATATGAAGTCGGGACTGAAGGTGTTTGATAATATTCCTAAGTGGAATGTCGTTGCTTGGACATGTTTGATTGCTGGGTTTGTGAACAATAATCAGCCAAATGAAGCTTTGAAGGTGTTTGAAGACATGAGCCATTGGGGTGTGGAGCCTAATGAAATTACCATGGTGAATGCTTTGATTGCCTGTGCTCGTAGTAGAGACATTGATAGTGGACGTCGGATCCACCAGCTCATACGTAAGGCTGGTTATGATCCCTTTATGTCCACATCTAATAGTAACATCATTCTTGCAACTGCAATTCTTGAAATGTACGCCAAATGTGGTAGCTTGAAGATAGCAAGAGACCTGTTCAAGAAAATGCCCAAGAGAAACATTGTAGCTTGGAACAGTATGATTAATGCCTACAATCAGTATGAGAGGCATCAGGAGGCGCTAGATCTCTTTTTTGATATGTGGACTAGTGGGGTTTATCCTGATAAGGCTACCTTTCTGAGTGTTTTGAGTGTTTGTGCCCATCTGTGTGCTCTGACATTGGGACAAGCTGTTCACGCTTATATGTTAAAAGCAGACTTTATCACAACAGACATTGCCCTTGCTACTGCTCTTCTTGACATGTATGCCAAGACTGGTGAGTTAGGAGGTGCACAGAAGATTTTTAGCAGTTTGCAGAAAAAGGATGTGGTCATCTGGACTAGTATGATCAATGGTTTAGCCATGCATGGTCGTGGAAATGAAGCATTGAGTATCTTTCAAAGAATGCAAAAGGATAGCTCTCTAGTCCCTGATCACATCACCTATATAGGAGTTTTATTCGCATGTAGCCATGTTGGACTTGTTGAAGAGGCTCAAAAACATTTTAGACAAATGACAGAAATATACGGTATAGTGCCTGAAAGAGAGCATTATGGTTGCATGGTTGATCTTTTGAGTCGGGCAGGTCGTTTCATAGAAGCAGAAAGATTAGTGGAGACAATGTCCGTACAACCAAATATTGCCATATGGGGTGCTCTTTTAAATGGCTGCCAAATTCATGAAAACTTGTTTGTTGCTAATCAAGTGAAACCTAGACTAACAGAGCTAGAACCTGGTCAAAGTGGGGTTCATGTTCTTCTATCTAATATATATGCAACTGCAGCGATGTGGGAAGAGGTAAAGGTGACTAGAAAAGTTATGAAGCACAGAAGAATCACAAAGACAATTGGTCACAGTTCGCTTGAAATTATATAAATTTGTATATTTGATACAAATGTAACATGTCAAATAGATGTGATTCAGACTTATTATATGTAATATTTTTTGCATTTTTGAAATGAGAAAGTTAGTCAATAGAAATATATGATACGAATCTAGTTGAGATCACACTTCAGCTACTCTTTTGTTTTATTAAACTCAAAAATAAAGATTTTTCTTTTCTTCATTTTCATCATTCTTATAATGAAAAGTTACAGTCCAAATGCTTAGAACAGATCCTAGTTATACTATTGAATTACAATGCATGGTCAACTCAATAAAATAAACTTGCTCAGTCAAAGGATTTAAATATGATCACTGTCATCCTCCGTTTATAGACAAATGATTTCTAATTGTCTTATATTAGGTCAATAATTGATAGGGTTTTCCAACCTCTTACAACTTCAATTAATTTATGATTAATCAGACTATAATAAACATCAACAGAAAAGAGTAATATAGAATTGTATATAAATATAATAAAAAAATAAAAAGAGTTTAATAGCATGAAATTTAAACAAAAAAAATGAGGAAATAGAGGTAGAAGTTATGGATGGAGTCTCCATTAGATGGTGTCCTAACCTTCTCTTAATTATGATGGGTGTCCTAGCCTTCTCTCATTTATGCTTCTTTTTTCCTTTCTTTATATCTTCTTCCTTCATATTTGAGATTTTGAACAAAAAAATATCGTGATTTGTTGAGCCAAAACTTGAGCTTGTTGGACGAGATTTGTAGCAAAGTTCTCACACTCTCTACATGTAGATCTCATTTGACTACGATTAGTTCTCAATAGGAGAAATCTGATACTTAAAATATGTTACTCTCTGATTTAAGTTTTTTCTTAATAAGAAGAAGGCTAACTGAGTGTGAAGTTAATTATGATTAGATAACAAATCATGTTGGTTTAACTAGTTTTGCTTCTTCCATGTTCCTTTATCTTCTAACTTTTCTTCTTCACTAAATCCTATAAAAGTAGTTTTAAGATGTTACATATATCATTCAAAAAGTATACTTATTATCTCCTTTTCTATAATTGTAAAACCTAAAGAAAAATTTATAAAAACAGTTTTTAAATCTTTTAAAAAAATAAAATAAATAAATATTATAATCAATAAATTAAACATAAAGAATACTTATCAATTAACTTGCTTGTAATCAAATACAAGTCTCAACATCTACAATCTCTTTGTGATGAAAACAAATGGAATGCATAAAAAAATGTAATCATTATATATAAAACAGCAAGAGATGTAGAGGAATATTGGACTTCACACAAAATAATCATCCCATGATCACAAGAGTTAAAGTTATGCAAGAGGAAAATAATGTTTTGCTTCAAAACAACACTTGGACTCTATCTTCTTTTCTCGCTGGTGCTGCACCCATAGGTTGTAAATGAGTTTTTAAAACCAAATATAATGCAAATGGTTGTAAGATTGGTTGTTAAAGGTTTTCATCAACAATACAGTTCTAATTATAATAAAACATTCAGTTCAGTTTTCAAACCAAACACGATAGCATTGTTATAATGCTTACTCTCACATATCAATGACATGTTCATCAAATTGATACCAACAAAGCCTTCTTATATAGGAACTTGGAAGAAGCTGTTTATATGAGTCAATAACTAGTGTTTGAAACCACTAATCGAAGTTGAGTTTGCAAGTTATATAAGACCATCTACAATGGTAAACAAGCACCATGTTCCTTAATTATCCTCATTTATTTATTTTCTGCAACTAGAAGTGATATGTCATTGTTTGTTGTAAAATATGTAGAAAGAAGTTAAATATGTAACTCTAAACTCTAAACCCTAAACGTGAAACCCTAGATCCTAAACTATGTTGTTGTTTGTTTTTATATATGTTGATGATATATAATCATCACATGCACATTTGCAACTGATATATAGTCTCTCATCTCAATGCTTTAACAATATTTTGCTTAAAAAGATCCAAGACACTTGCATTATTTTCTTGGTATTGAAGCTTCATGAACCTAATGGAAACCTCCATTTATCTCGAACCAAATATATAAAAGATTTGTTGCAGAGAACAAACATAATTGTTTCAAAACCTCAACCTACACCAATGATACACACAAGATGGCACTGTGCTATGCGAGATTCTTCAATGTATCGTTCAATAGTTAGCTCGCTGCAATATATACTACTAACTAGACCAGAATTTGCATTTAGTGTAAACAAAGTTTGTCAATTCATGCACCAACCACAACAACACCAGTGGAAGACAATTATGCATACTATGTTATCTTGTAGGAACCTTGAATCATGAAGAGTTTTTCTACGTAAAAGTTTACATTTTCAACTTCAAGCCTTTGCAGATGCCATTCGGGATCTGATCTAGATGATAGAAAATTTACAACAAGTTATATTGTTTTTCTTGAAAAAAATCCTATATGTTGACATAAGCAAAAAGTTATGTTTAGAAGCACCACAAAAGCCAAATATAAAAGTATTGCAATTGTTCTTGCTGATATCAAATAGGTTCAAAATTTACTTCATGAGCTAGGTATCTCTTTCATCAACATCACATATCTACTCAAACAAAATGAAACACTAAATATTTTGAATTAGATCTATACTTTGTTTGTGACTCCATCCAGAACAAACAACTCAATCTTGCTCATATCCCTGTCATTCTTCAAATCACAGGTATCTTCACTAACCACTTATTGAAACTTCATTAACAGTTTTCAGAGACAAAATAATGATTGTCAAGAACTCCACCATTATTTTAAAGAAGAATGTTATGTAATACATAATTGTATCTTCCATGCATGTCATACATACACTCTTTTATATTATGTTTGTACATTTATATTTTCTTATATATATCCGTATATGTAAGTTATATTGATAATATAATAGGATTTAGAGTTTATAGTTTCTCTCTCTTATCTATTTCTCTTTCTTCTTTCCCTACCAAAAGATTTTTAAAACATTAGATATACCAATTAATATATATATATATATATATATATATACTTAATAACTTTTGTCCTATAACTGTAAAATATAAAAAAACTATAAAAATAATATTAAAGTATTTAAAAATAAATAAATGAATATTATACTTAATAAATTAAGCATAAATAACAATTATCCATTAACCTTGTTTGTAATAAAATACAAGTATCAATAACTACAATCTGTGTGTGATGAAAGCAAATGAAATATAGACAATAGCATGGAACAATGTAATTATTATAGAACTGCAAGAGATATAGAGGTAGGTTGGACCTCACACAAGAACCCTAACATAGCTAGCTGTCACCTTTTTAAGGCAAATATGAATAACTGACTCATCATAAAGGGTGTGGCTAGAAAATGTTTCTAATAAGGTTGTTATATGGTAGTTGTAAAAATTTATTTGTACAAGTTCTGTTGAATTTATAAATTCTTGTCTCGTCTAATTTGTTCAACATGGTACATATTTATTCAAATTTTTTATAAATATTAATGTTTATATATATATATATATATATACTATTACGTATATTAAAAAAAATCTTGTCTGAGCTGACTGGCCAGCCAGTTCAACCTTTCCATTACCAACCTAACTTCTAGTTTCCACTTACCCATGCTTGGTTCACAGTTATGTACTGAGCACCACATATTTGCAATTATCATTATTTTCTTGATTGAGTAGTCCCTATCCACTTTTTCAATATCATTTAGCTTTACATGAACTCTATTTTCATTTTAAATGTTCCACCAAGCTAGATCACCAGTGATCTTCCTATGGCAAATTGTTAGCTTGTTTGAAATCATTTTGGTTAACCATGAGTTCTGAAGCCAGTTAGACCAAAAAGAGAGGAGGTGAAACATTTGTTTTGATAATTTAAGAATCAGTGTGACTTAAAAAAGAAATACTAACATCATACCCTACACACGTTTAAACACATTTTTTTATTCTTAACTAAAATTTATTATAAATCATGCAATTTTGAGAATGATATATTAAACATATGTTTATATTGAAAAGGTTTAACCTCCATGCGTACTCTGATAACAACTAAGTATAGGACTTCTTTCTCTCATTCGGTTATGGGACAGAAGGACTATTCCGCTAATTGGATACATATCATGCAATCTGCAAATGTGCTATCAGACAAGTTCTACGCATATCATCAAATGTGACACGAAATCTTTTCAAGTGACAGATGAAATTTTTTCAACAACACAGGTCAAATAGGCAGGTATATTTCGGGCACATGACAGGTTTAACCACTCAAGTAAAAATCCTGTTGTGCACCAGTAAATAAATATTATCCTCTGACGACCTGTAATTTAAACATGAAAAATAACATTTTATCCAACTAAATCAAAGACAAAGTTAAGTTTTCCCTAGCACATTATCTACATATGTTTATAGTCTGCATTGCATGTAAACTATCAGCTACAGCTTCTGCTTGCCATGAACTTCCCGAACTTTCACTTTGACATTCATAATTGAATCTGGTGTCTGATTATCTGCAAGCCAGGAAATGTAGGCAATATCAGACCAAAAAAGATGTGAATCTGTGATGAATAACAGTACAGTCAAAATCTAAAGATTGCCTAAACTGATCAAAGTATAAAAACAGAAAATATCTTTGTTCAAAGTCCAACAAAAGCTTGCTTATGTAAAAGCAATACAAAAAGACATACATAAAATATTTTCTAAACTATCACTAACAGCCTACTTAACAGAATAACATTTAGAATCCATAAAGGAAAAGAACTAAAATTGAAAGAATCAAAATTTACTATAACTTATTGAAATAAGCATTTCAACATCAAAATTTAACTCAGCCTTAAAAGTGAGAGAGTCACCTTCATTTCCAAGACACATCAGAACTAATGTTCTGGGGATGGTTGACGTTGGTCTGGAGGCTGGGGCCACATCTGTGGTGCCATGTAGGGGTGAGACTGCTGAGCATACATGTTTGGGTCCATCACAGGCTTACCCATTATGACACCAGCAGTTCCAACTTGAGGAGCATGCTGAGGCGGCATGTAGCAATATGGAAGTGCATCAGGTGGCCCTCCAACAGGCATGGTTCCTCTAGGGATGGAGGCAAGCACTTCATCTTTCAAGTCCTCCCTGGGTACAATGTCAACCAAGAAATCAAAGATGTCAGTCCTTGTGATTGCTGCAGCAATGTCATTTTTCTGAAGTGTTCGCCTTTTGTTCTCTTCAGTGTGATTCCAGGAACGCAGGGTTAACTCTAATATAAACATTTCACATGCCCTTGCAAATATGACTGGTGCCTCAGCTGATATCATCCTAACATCCTCATCAGCCTTCATAATCTTCTTGATCCTTGCCAGGGGAAGACTGTGGTTCTTGAAATCGGTAACCTTCTCAATTTCTTGGTACTGATTTGACCAAAATTGTTGGAGCTGTTGCTGAAGCTGATGTTGTTGCTGCTGATGAATATGCTGATAAGCAAGTTGATGCTGTCCGAGCTGTGCTCCAGCAGGTTGACCAGTGGATTGGATGGTCCCAACTGATGTCACAACTGACCCCGGAGGCCCAGTTATTTGGCCTTGCTGATATGGGTTAGAACCATATGTTAATTGAGCTCCACTACCCACAACCCCCATCGATGGGTTCTGGCCATGCCCTTGATGATCCATTCTGTTTCAGATAAAATAAAACATGCAAGGAGTGAGTGCCTACACTTCCAATGTAACCAAAACAACATGCAATCACTAAAGCAAGTTTGTCTATCATATTAGTAGGTTTATTGTGAATATTCAACATAAATGTGGAAGGGATGAAAAAATGGATCTCTAATGCAGCGTCCTCAATCATTGACGGAAAACAGCATGAGCTTAGCCCAAGAAAGAAGTAGGTAAATCTTTTCCTTAAATTTGCTCAAAACACTAGCAGGTAACCTATTAACATAAAGCATTAAAGCAGGTGAATATTGCACAAAGCATCAAAGTAGACGACTTTGACACACATGTAAAAGCAACATGCAACATGCAACATGCGTGAAACAAACAAAAGTTCAGAAAGCACGGTAAATCAACTATGATCACCAAATATCTTCCCCACCCAATGACCAAAAGCTTTCCGATTAAGAAGCATCGTATACCCCCAAAATATACAGGACAACCACCCAATTTAACTAAAGAATCTTATGGTTCACCTAAGAAAGAAATCTGTTAAGAAATTTACTGCTCAACATAACATTCAAGATTTCAGAAGATTTTAACCCTTAGCAGATTTTAGCATGGAATCATACAATAGAAAAAAAAAAAAAAAAAAAAAAAAAAAAAAAAAAAACTTATATTTTACATATTTTAAAAAAAAAAAAAAAAAAAAAAAAAAAAAAAAAAAAAAAA
>Ga0099824_1003135_pt1 | contig 24156 bp, 9 predicted proteins | sample SiratrowhiteBW_FD_76837 | JGI IMG/M metagenome (GOLD analysis project Ga0099824, IMG submission 76837) | Root nodule microbial communities of legume samples collected from California, USA - Siratro white BW | ecosystem: Host-associated > Plants > Roots > Nodule | place: USA: California...
AATAAAAAATGAAGTTTTAACAACTTTTCTAACTATTTAACATTTTTAGAAGTAATATGACTATTATAAATATAATTTTTTGTATTTATAAAAGAACAATAAAATGAAAGGTAAAATAATAATTGTTATAAAAGAACACTAAATAAATTCTTAATGCAGCTATTTAAACTCATCAGTCTGGTTTTAATATGAAGAGTAGTTAGAATTAAAGATGAAAGCTGGTAGGTTATCTTTAGTAAAATATCTTATTTTAAAATCTTATATTACTTTTTAGTAAGTATTTTAACGACATGTAGGATATAAGATCCGGTAATATCTCATTCGAATTTTACTTTATTAATAGATTTTAGCTCAAGGTTTTAAATAATTTTTTTATTGATCTCATAGCAAATATTTCTGTAGTAAAAACAAGTTTAAGATATGAACCCTTATCATTATAATATCTTGAGCGTTTTTATAAAAAAATACATCTTAATCTTAAGATAAGTTTTAAAGATATTCATCACTGAAAAATCTAAATATGATATGTGGTGTAGTCAATTTATTCTATGATGGTAACACTTGTAATGAAGGTATTAGATGGATATTAACATTTGGCTGGATGTCAATTTATCTTTTAGCTAGATAAAATACACTCAAAAGGTTGAATGAGATTAAATGTATGATTGGATTCATCCAGAAAAGTAGGAACTAAATGATGACCAATTTAAAAGCAAAATATTCAGATTTATCAACTTTTCAAATTGGTTTTATTTTATAACTTAAACCAACTCATTAATTTGATTTGAGACTAAGTTGAGCTGATGGAACAATGAATATGTAAATATTTTTAATAATTATTTATGCATAAATTAAGTTTAACTTATGAAATAATTTAATTTTTATTTTTTATTTAAAATTGTTTAAGAAGAAGTTGGATGAATGTACCCGTGAGTGTGGTTTGAGAAAAGACAAAAGTATGAGATCTGTGGTGTTGTGAGAGTTTGTTTGTGCCAAAAAATGAGGGAGAAAGGACTGTGTGATGGACCTCCAAAATTTCGTATTGATATTCTTTTACTTTTCTTTCAAAATTAAACTTTCAAATATAATTTGTCATAAAACCAACACCTTTGTGCTATTTATTCAATCATGCTGGCCCATTTGTTGCCCTCTTCCCACTTTAATTGAATCCTCTTTGAATTTTGGCATCATTGATATTTACATGTGTGGTTGTGATTCTATGAGTGAGATTTTTTTTATGCTTACTTCTGTCGGTAACCACTTACTCACAGTTACCCCTTAAAATTTAATGCAGTGATTGCAATCTTGTGTAAAGTCAAAAATAAAATAAAATCAGAAAGTAAATTTCTAATTGTGTGTCTTGTCCATTTAATTTTCAAATAAAAGAGATATCAAAATAAAATATATTTTTTCCATTTCCAGAATCAAACTTTGGCAGAAATGTTTAAGAAATTGAATTGTCAATGGATTATATCTCCTTGACAGACATTCATTTTTAATTATTTTATGCATATCTCAAATGATTATCAATGAAACATTACAATTATTGAATCAACTTTTAAAATAAGTGAATCATGATGAACTTACTGAATAAAATAACAATTCTTATTATTCGTTTCTTTTTATCTTTCTCATTCTTTTCTATTATATACACACACACACATCATATACTCAAAAAAAAAAAAAAAAAAGTCATCTATGGATCTCAAACCGTTTCACAATATTTATATAATTATATATATGTACTCAACTCTGAAGACTACATACACATATGAAGGAAATATATATTGTTCACAGGACCCATTCACTCCCAAAATAAAGTGGAAGATATGTAACTTAGAGACACAGAAACATAAGTAAAGCGAAAAACATATAGGGAAGTAGATGGAATATATATGGTCTTATTGGTTGCATAATTATAAAGGTTTGGTTTTGGTGCATCAGAAGAAGTGGCGCTTCTCTGAATGAGTTTCCTCATCCTGTTCCTTTGCTTCCTTTTTCTCATGATGCTCATGAAAGGCAAATCCACCAGCTCCCACTGCAGCTGCTGCTGCAACCTCCTCTTCTATCTTGTGCTTGTGTGCGTGCTCTGGATCCTTCTCTGCCTTGTGCTTCTCATGCTGTATTTATATGCACATATCAAACTTCAGTTATCATTTTATGTTTCCTTCCAAACCATATACATATAAGGTCAAAATTGAAAATCACCACTCAAACAAACCATATTTCACGTATAGTAAGTAAGAAACAAAGATAAAGTAAATGAGATGAAAGAGAAGAAAACATTATAGTGAATAATATTACATAATATGCATGTATGAATGGTAAAGAAAGTTATTTACCAAGGCGTAAGCACCAGCAGCTGCAGCACCTAACTCACCAAGGTGCTCAAGATGCTTGTGGTGCTTCTCCTCCTTCTTGTAGTCAACCTCATCATCACGTTCATAGTTATCATCCTTGTAACCGCCACCACTTTTCCTGCCGTAGCCATCGTCAGCGGTGTCAGAGTACGCACCACCACCGACGCCATAGCCCCCACCAGCACTTGTTTTGGTGTAGCCACCATCAGTGGTGTCAGAGTATCCACCGCCAGTGCCATAGCCACCAGAAGACTCATCAATGGCAGAATAACCTGTTTTTCTGCGCCCTTCGTAGTCTCCACCAGAAGGGTCGTCACTGGAAAATGACGTTTTGTTGAAACCAGTTTCATATTCAGCAGCACCAGAAGACTTGTACGATGGGTTGTCGTAACCAGTCTCGGTTTGTACGGGCTTAGTCTCCTCGTCCTTGTGGTGGTGGAAGAGGTGGTGGTGGTGGTGCTTCTCTTCGGCCATGGTGGTTGTTGGGGATAGTTAATGGAAGGAGAAGAAGGTAGAAGTGTGAGTAGGGAAATGAGTTGAAGTAAGGTGGGATGTGATAGTTGGAAGGAGTAGTTAGGTATTTATAAAGTGGTGATCACCATGTAACTTCTTTCATGATTCTTAAGTTCCTACTTTTCTGGTAGGGCATTAAATTATCTTCTTTAACTAGCAAATATTCTGAATCTTACTCTATCATTATTTAACAAAAAAAAATAAAAATCTCACACTTTTAAACTGAAACAAACTATATTTTTATAAATATTTTTATTTTTTAAGCACTTTTAGGTAAAGTCAGATTATTATGACTTTATATTTCTTTAGTAAATATCTTATTAATATCAAATATATTAGTTTGATCGATATATGGTTAATTTTTGTTCGAACATTTAACTAACTATTTTTATTAGAATTTCTCCTTCCACTTTTTTTTTTTTTTAATTACTTGTTTGGAGTTGTCGTATTGGAACGCGAAAAATATATCAAATTGGAAGAAAGACAGTGAACTTTTTCTTTATTTATAATGATACTCCTTTTTGAAGACAAAGACAAAAATAAGCACGGTTTTTATAAAATGGGATGAGTCCACACTGCATAATTTGTTCACAAGATTAAGTGGAAAACAAAACAAAAATACATTGTTTATGATATTTTCGTGTATTAACCTCTTGTGCTCAGTGTTTGATGGGCATTGATGGTAATGTCACATCCGATTAACTCGTTCACATTACTGGTTACGTTAATAAATAATAGATATGATTATTGTTTAATTGGTAGTAATAATGGAATTTTAAATGTATTTTTTTTCAATAATTTTATTTTTGACCAAAAACAATAAATACGTTATTAAAAAAATAATAAAATTCAAGGATAATATAGTAATTATAAAAAAAAGTCTCATGTAATTGAACGTGAATAAATTATTGAGTTATACACTACTCGTATACTTTCGTATAAATGGAGACATGTAAAACATCTCATTTAATGGAATGCACGAAATGTATAAAGGTTGTATATTAAAATTAAAATTATATGTAGTTTCTGTTAAATTTATTTTTTAAAATTGTAATATAAAATGCTTACTAATTATCAATGATTAGTTCTTATTAAAAATTATGATTGGTCACTCTAGTAATATCTTCTCTCACCGTTTTTATTTCCTACATAAAATTTGGATTCAAACTTTTCTTAGGAAATCAGATAATTTTATTTAAACCAATCAATTGTTGGCTATTAAAGTTTAATTATACTAGTAAATATATTTTATATAATAATTTAATTCTAGACTCTGATATATAATATTGCCTCTTATTATTTGTAACAAAAAAAACTTCACACACATAAGAAAGTCAATTAGCTACATTAAAATATCCTTATACCAAAATAAAGAGTACAAGTTATGATGGTATAAGTAAAGGTCAAACATTAATTAAAATCAAGGTAATCCCGGCGAAAATATTACTAAATAAAGTAGAGATAATTAAAACTTACTTGTATTTGACAATTCAGTGTATATATATATATATATATTTTTTTTTATTTTTTTCTGTGCATGGAAAGTGTTTTTTTATTCTCTTTTTTAATCTTCATACTTTCAGCATGTGAATGAAAACAAGCAGGAGGGAAGGGCCTTTCAACCCTGTTCACAGACATAATGCATTTGATCCACGTTACCCCAATTTTCAAAGATCCCACGTAGTAATATAATAATAATTAAAAAATAAGAATAGATATGATAGTAACAATGATATATTATTAAAATAAAATACTGATAATATTTATAATAATAGTAATAATAATAATAATAATAATTTATTTATGTTTACATTAAATAATCTTTTTAACATCATAAATTAAATAATTTAAAAAAAAATGCTTCTTCTCAACCAATCTTTATTTTTACCATTTTATACGTTTTGATTCATATTTTATTTTTCTCTATCTGTTTATTTTTTTTCAATGCCTAACTTAACCCCCATAAGGTGGTAAATACGGAATTAAAAAAAAAAAGTCGATGATAATAAGTTAAGGTTGAAACCCAAATTCAAATAGTGCAAAAAATACGAAACAAAGGATTGAAATCGATCTTAAAATCTTGTAGAGTTAAAGAATTTAATTTTATTTAATTTTTTGTTGTCTACTTATATTTTTCTTTTATAAAAATACCCCATATACATGTTAAATACACGTAGTGTTAAAATAAGGTGAGTGAGTTACACCTTGCAGAGAAAAAATAATTAGAACAAAAGATGTTAATTATTGTGTTGGAAAATAATAGAAAATAATAAATAAAAGAAAGATAATTGAAGTGGATAAGATTGGGTTGGCATGATATGGGACCCTTTGAATGGCAGTTGTTAGTTGACGAACTGTTCGTTTGTGTCGGCAACAAAGGACATTCCATTTCATGTGTTTAAGCATATTCTTTCTCACACAAAAAAATAACTATAAAAAAAAAACATAAATTAAGTTAATATGTTGTTGTTGTAAAAAAAAATTTGATGAATGACTAGTGTAAGAAAAATATATCATCCATCCATAAAAAAACTTAAATGTTCCTTTAAATATCTCACATCTTATCAGAGAGATACGATCTTATTAATAATAATAATAATAATAATAATAATAATAATAATAATAATAATATAAATCTCATCTTATTAAATTAATTTTATAAGTATAAATTAAATTTAAACTTTTTCAAATGATATTAGAACACTAAAAACCTATCTCAACAAAATTTGTTATGGCTATAGACTTTGTATACTTTTATCTTGAATATCCTAAATGTGAAGTGTGTTAGAAACAATTTATCTTGGTGATTAAAAACTTTATATTTTTAGAATGATTTTGTGGTTAAATTAAGATTTAACATTTAAATTTAGTTATGCTTAAATTTCAATTTCAAAATAAATAATTATCATAAAAAATAATTATTATCAATTATTATATAATAATTGATAAATAATGTACTTTTTATATTTTAAATTGAACTAAACTTTACACCTATAAGCGAGTTACATGTGAAGACATACAAATTGTCTATATACACAGGTAGATAATTTGTTGTTTCCAACAAGACTTTAAGATTGATATAATATAAAGGTTGTCTATAGATCAAATCTCACAAAAAGCATAAAAGAAAATAGCACATCAAACATAGGTAACCATTTGTCACACGAAACCACACAACTTATTTGTGACCTCACACTTGTGCTATTAATATCTTAGTTAATTAGAAATCAGAAAATAATTTAATTTTGGTTTCAGCAGGTAAGAATAACTGATTTTAACAGATTATACATGTGATTATGCAATTTAATGGTGTTATAAAGGAAAACCATAATTTAAGAGCAACTATCTAAAATACTGAATACATTGAGCAAAACAATGATAGTAAAGCACTAGATTAATTAAAAAAATTTCCACTTAGTAAGAATAAAGAACTATTTATGAATCAAAAACTGTGGAAATAGTTGTAGAATGAAATAAAATAAAATTGATAATTTGGTTTGAAGAGAAGGATTTGAATTGAAGGAAACTTGGGTGGCATATTCAGCCTTACACGTATTGGGCATATATGGGACACTGTTGTGACAGTTGAATTAACTGATTGAATTTAGGACTTTAATTTGGGAAGATTAAAGATTGTGGGTCAAAATAGAGCCACGTGCTGCTGCCACGTATACAACACGGAGTAATATAAATAAATAAATAAATAAAAATAGGGGATTATGTTAGTGGTTGGATTCTCGTGACGTAACTTCATGAGATTTGAATAGCAGATTATTTAGGGATCACATGCATTGTTCATAAATTATGTTTTGTTTTTATCTATGATTTTATTTTATTACAAAAGTATAATAATTTTGTTGGTTTGAGTTTTGCTTAATTGGAAAATTCGAAGTTCATTTCGAATTGAACTACAGAGGGTCGAGTGATTTTTAAAGAAAAACTATTAATGGGAAAAACGAATTATGTTCTTTCTCTATTTCGTTCAAAATTTAATTTATTTAAGAGAAAACCAACTTCATATTTATAAACAATTTTTTCGAACTATGTTCACAATACATTCATTAAATACGGTATTTATTTACTTTTTTTCATTCATAATATACTATACTTTTTATTTTATTTTATATAAATAATTTTTTTACTTGTAATTTAATATTCTATGCTATATAAACATAAAATATTTTGGTTTTTATTAAAACCTAAATTCTGGAATACTTGTCTAACCTCAACTTGATTTTGTTAGAGTAATTTTATTTTTTTATATTTAAGATTTATGGTATATTGAAACGAATTTCTTCAGTCTTTTTTATAAAAAAAAAATAGAAGGAATAAATAAATTTATTTTTTGTAAGTTAATACAAACTTATACGCAATTACGAATATTGTTTTTAAAAAATTATATGGAAGAAATTTCGAAAATTAATTTATATTATAAATTATTTTAATTTGTAAAATTGTAATTTTCTTTTCTATTATATTTTTCCAGATATGTTTACAAAATGTCCGTCTAATTGAGTTATTTAGAGATATCCTTATTCAACTTTTCAAATTAAGTTTGAATATGTAATAGTACTGAGATTTAAAACCAATTCATACGTACATTATAATATTTTTCCCAATGAAACTACAAATTTAAATATGGTAGAGATGGTCCCTTGCTACTTTTTGTTTTATGAGGATATGGATATTCCTTACATTGTGTGCTTATTATCAACCACGTGTCTAATGTAATTAAATAGAAATAAACATTAATGTTAAGTGAGATACCGAAATCAATAACAATTATTGCGTCACAACATTGCCGACATGAAGGGTCCAAACCCAAGCCCAATAATAGGACTCCCGAACATTAGGCCCAAATACATAAAAAGGCTTCAATTACGTTGGGCGGATCAGGTCCATTATGAAGCCCAACCCATGATTATGGTCCTAGATTGATATTTATTCTTGCATGCAGGAACCATAGGGGGTTGAGACACTACTGGGGTCTTAGGGGTAAAACTGTTGGTGTCTCTAAGAAGCGCTGAGCTTAAAGCTCTCACTTTGTTCGCTTTTTCTTACTGTTTTTTTGAACAATGGGATATATTATTTTGTTAGAGATAACAATTTTATTTTGAGAATGCATTTAGATTTTTCTGCATTTGAATTTTAATTGTGATTGGGTTGGTTGTTTTTTTTATTCCCTTATGAATCTTCTTTTTTGTCCCCAGTTGTCCCATTTGTAGGGGACGCCACGTTGATTTCGGTTAAAATTTGGCTTAATATTGAACAAGATTAATGTATGATTACCCAAGGCCTACATAGTGCTTGAGTGATATTTGGTATGTGAGCATAAACATAACTAATATCTATTGTATATTAAGATAATAACGAAGGATGATGATGTTTTTGTTGAAGTTAGTTATAAAACCCTTTCACATATTTCACAGGAATCAAAGAATTTTGTCAGTTGTATAAGTTTGTCATTGATTTGTATTTTATAATTATTCTTAATGTTAGTAAGGTGTATTTTCTTATCTTTTTACTTCACTGATTATTCCATGTCTTCTTAGATTATTCTGTAACAAATAGTAGGTAAATTATTTCATGAAAGTGAATTTAGTACAATTAGTTAAAAATGTTCTAATGAAAAGGATTCATATTTTTTTTTTCTTTATCGTCAAATGGTTTATTATTATTTAATGATGAAGTGAACCAAAAATAAAGGTTGCTTGCATGTAAGTGAAATGGTAACTAACACGTTAAGTTCAGACGCATGTCCAATTATTGAGAAGAATAAAACATAAAAAATAGTAAGAAAATTTTGTGAATACTTTTCAAGAAATTTAAAGTGCATAACTAACCCAAATAATATTTTGCCGGAGTTAATCCAACCTACTCCAAATTAGAATATTAAAGTCTAAAAGTTTAGTGTTGAAGCATTTGTGCAATGTTAAGGGCATGACCGAAATAAAAGAGATGATTGGACTAAACTAAAATACAAATAAAATAAAATAAAACAAAACTGAACTATTTTTAGTTCGATTTTAAAAATTCTTAAACTATTATGAGAATAAAAAAAAGTTTACATAATTATTTACCATTTGTTCTTGAAGTCATTGATTTTTTGGGGTGAATTTCAATTAACTTATTTATTACTAAAATCAAATCAAATTAGTAAAATTTGTATGTTATTTTTTTCAATATTAATTATCAAAAATGCATTCCAATAGATACTAGTGAAAAATGGCCTGTTTCCCTTCGTATTAAATCTTCAATATTTATTAGTTCATGAGATATAATTCTAAAAAAGGTTGGTGATGCATATATAAATTTTAGTTGAAAAGAAAAAGACAAATTCTGTCTCATCTACTAGTAAAAGGGAAATTTAAATAATTAACTTAGTTCAATTTCTAGACAAAAATAAACAATTTAAAAATGTAGATCGTTGCAAGTTATACTAAAAAGATAGTTCAATCTGCAAATGTAAAGTGTAGTTAACTGTACTATTTTTTTTAATTTGCTTGAACTGTTTCGTACTTCAGATTAATTTGGAGACTTTTTAGTTTAAGTCAACTTTTATACAATTTAATTCAATTTTATGTTGAAATGTGTTATGAAATAAAATAATTTTGACAGTTGGCGATTTTTGATAGTTCGCAAGACATAATTGTTCTTCCGTCTTACACCTTGCAAGAATTGCCGAGGTTGACTGTTATTCCTGTCAGAAACATTGACCCTGAAAGGCTCGTGTGCTGCACACCACACACCGCTCAAATTACTTACTGATTAGTAACAAAATGCTAATGCAAGGCATCCAATACATTGACGGATTAAAGATTAATCAAATTCATTTTGATGAAATTATTTTAAGATGTGTATCTCATTCAAATGGGCACGAAGCATTTCCCATGCAATTCAATCAGTGGAGAGCAAACAATGACCAACTTTAATCTCCGTACACTTGCACTGTTTCTAAGCCTCAGAAAATGAAAATAAAATATAGATCGAGCGGACGGAGAGTCAAAAGAAGGGGCAAGAAATAACTCATTAATGGAACTCACGAACTTTACTTGGTTTACTAGTGATCACTTTAAAAAATGTCTAACGAAGTTGAATCAACAAGTGATCCTCAAGTCGGTCACATCATGTATGTGATCCAACATTTCCAATGGACAAGCTTCTTTGTGTCTTCATCAAAGCCGAAAAAGTTAAAACAATAAGGACTTTAGAGGACAGGAATTACTGGGGAGATGTTCTTGAGCATATTTAATACAATAATACACAGCGTAAAAATAAAGACTTACTAGGGTTATTGTTCAACCTTCAGACCGGCTTCTATGCGTTCAATAAGCTGATCTGCAGTCAATGCTCCCTCCTGGAAGTCATCAAGACCAAAAAATTTTCTTGCTTAGAAGGTGAAGATGGTTGTTTGGAATATAGAGATAACAGAGAACACCCTTTGTTTTATTTTGTTTTGTCAAATAAGCAGATGTCTATGTAACTTCATAACAAAACTTCATAGGTAAATAACAGATTCAGCTCAAGAAAATCTGTCTAGTCTCTACCAGATAAGAAACAAATTTCAAGAACACCAAAGAAAAGGCTGTGAACAGACAAGCTCCAGACCATATCATTTCAAGCTATATGTACCTTCACACAAATATGATGGGGGAAAGCATTTGAATGTTCATGAGACTCGTTGTATTGACTGCAGACAGAAGACTATTTTAAACATTCTTGAATGGATGTACTAAACTAGCAATTAGGCTCTTTCATTATAACTAAACCAAATTTGTTTCCCTTATGTCAAAGTTAACAAGCCTAGGGGAAAATAAAGGTGAATGGGCCAACGTCAAAGTTTTAATCAAAATTCGGAACTAGATTATTCCTTTAGATGAAGGTCGTCTACAAGTTGTTGTGCATAAGAGCTAACTTCAGGCAGTGCCCAATAAGAGGGCAAAAAATAGCTACTTCTTTCATTAGCTGGCTTAGTAATCAAATGCAGTACTATGATGGTTTGGATTCTTCACATTACAATTTCAAATTCCCAACAAAACCAAAGAAGTTCAGTGGCATTGTTAATTCTACGTTTACTATATCTCAGAACATAGCAACATTGCTGATGCAAATATACTTACAAAAAGAAACAAGAAATTCAGTTTCACAATTCAAATTTTAATGCCATGTCATGCCATTTTAGGCCAAGTCTCAGTGCGAGGAGTCATCGCAGAAGCAGAACCAGAAGCTTCCACATATTATGAAGTGTCACATAGACACGATTAACCACCAGGTGCAAGGAAAACATAACTCAAATGAAAAAAAAAAAAAATTTACTTACAAAACGATCATAAGGTTCTCCGTCCTTAAACATGATGAAAGTTGGCAACGCCTCAATTCTGTATTTGTCAGCAATGCTAGGATACTTCTCAGTATCAATCTTCACCACCTGTATCTTATCCTTAAGCCGAGTGCTTACTTCATTGAGTATGGGAACCATGAATTGACAAGGACCACACCTGCAAACCAGGTCTTGGGTCACTCATTAGTTGCTATCATATAACAAGTTAAGAAAACAGTTGCAACCTCAAAAAACACCAGTTAACAAAAACCGACATAACACCCTGCGAGCAAATACAGAGTAAAGAGCAAACAGAGGGAGAAACATACCAGGTTGCATAGAAGTCAACCAATACAGGCTTTTCAGAATTCGCAAGCAAATCGTCAAACGAGTTAAATGTTTGTTTCTTAGCTTGAACCTACACACAACAATACACCAAAACACTTATAAGCCATAATTGGCTAACAATGTTGAACAGTTTAACAAAGTTAAATAGTCAAATTAATATCCAGGGTCCTTGAGTCTGCACTTGTTCTTTCAATTTATTTTTCACGTCACAAATTTGAGAATTAATTTGACTACTGGAACACGCATTCATTCAGCGACTAATTTCGCGGTTAAATACATATTTAAGGACGACAAATGTAAATAATAGTGATAATAATATAATAATCAGTCGTGTTCCTAGATTTACTGAACTATGGAGAAACTGGTGAATCTACGTACAACTGCAATGAAAAATGAAAGCAGACAGCGTGGTTTAGGTTACCTGAGGAAGGAATCGTGGGCGAGGGGAAGTAGGAGCGCGTGGTGTAGTAATCCGAAGAAGGCGCGTGCGCGAGGGGAATTGCAGCGAGGATTGTTTGGCGGAAGAAGATGCGGAGGCAAAGGAGGGCGGCAAGCGCGTAGAACGTTCGGAACTCAAAGAAGAAATCGCGGAGGATGCAGAAACGGAAACTGCCATGACTACGAAACGAGATGCACGTGTTTTGATTGTGCTGCGGAAGAGAAAATGTAGATGAGGTGTGTTTGGATACTAAAGTATCCGTTTGCAATGAAACGACAGAAAAAAAAAGAAAAAAAGAAGGAAAATATCTAAAGAAAACAAATCGAAGGAACAAACCGACTCTCCCAGGTCCAACCCAACCTGCTGCTTTACCCTCACTCCACCTCTCCCAATCCCAACTCTCTTTTCAATTTCCCCTCTTTTTTTATAAATCTTACCATTGATTAAATAATAAAAAACATTTTCCGGTGACATTGTCAAACCAAGGCAGTATTTTAAATCAAAATGACTTTGATTGCGTTGGTAGAAAATTTTGTTCATATTTTTTTTATCTTACAATAATTTACTTTTAATGTTACTTTCATTTAAAAAAATATTTTGCATGTTTCATGACTTTATAATTACATTTTAAACAAAGATGATAATGTTGCTTATAATTTATTTTTAATATATTGGATATTTTCAACAATGTGTTTTGAATGTCAGCTTTTCCAAGGTTATGTTGGATATTTTATTTTCAAATTTTAGTATTATTAATTCGAGTTTTGTATTCGTCATTGATTGCTTGGTCGCATTTACACAAAGATATAACTAACAAGTTAAGATGACATTAATGCATTTCACTCAGTATTAATTTATTGAAAGAAAAAGAGGGTAATTTCATGGTAATAAATGTGACATGTTTTAAGGAGTTTGCAAGCAACGGTAATCCCTTAGTCCTAATTTTCTCACTTTACCTGAAAAGCAACATAGAAATACTAAGAGAGCATTTAAGTTTGAGAATGCATGGTTGCTGGAGCCTGATTTCCGAAATGTGGTCAATGAAAGTTGACCTAGGGGATCCCATGAAGATCTGTGAATCAAGATTAAAAAAATGATAAAAATAAAATAAAATCAAGGGATGTAGAGTACAAGCCAGAAGACAATACATAGCCGCAATAAGAAGTGTAAAAGGGAGATGGAGGAATTGTGGGATAAGGATGATTTGCACTTAGTACAAGAATTACATGAAAAGACTATAGAAGTCTAACCCATTCTATCTTCCTCATTCTTCCCAAACAAAGTAAATCAAGACTCATCTTGCAAATGAAACGTGGCAATTCTGATTTCCATCCATGGTGAGTTGTCAATTCTTTATGATGATACAATACAGTCAAACAAGAAAAATTACATGTCTAGTGGTACAAGAGGATGACAATGACCAAGAAAAGTCCATGATACCGAAAACTAAATCCTCACTTCAGAGGTATTTGCGGGTAGCCTCATTACGTGTACATATTGTATGACTCCAAAACTAATACCAGAATACTTGCAAGTTTAAAACCGTGTGTGGCATTCTAAACACGTGGATCGCCAGAAGATCATCCATCAGTTGTCATTGTTAAAGCCAGAACAACAACGGTGAGTGCAAGGACAACGGTGGCAATAGGAAACAACCGATCATATTTAATTCCAGTCGGATCCTTGCTTTCTTCACTGCTTACCTCAATCTCTTTGAGAAGCTCCCTCACTTTGTCAATGTCCGAGTCTTTTGAAGCTTGGATTAGTCTGCTTTGAATCGTCTCCAGCCTGGTCAGACTCCTATTGCTTGACCAAATAAAACCTGTCATCTTCCACAAGAGGATCCCCACGTAGATGGCTACAATGCAGTCTACAGTGTAATGATGACGTTCTCGTATTTCTCTTTGGGCACTATGCAACAAAAGAAGCCATACAAGAGCAGAACTGAAGCCTCCATATGCTTCCTGCAGTTATTATAGTATAGAAAGAAAATTCGAAAGGTAAGCTTCTGCCAAAAAAATCAAAAGATGAAAACACAAGGCAGTCTTGGAATTAATTCGAATCATACTGTCCAAGCCATGGCTGTGAGTACGGCAACAAGCATGTGGCCACTGTATAGGAGGTCATTACAGCCACCTCCAGCTTTCTTTAACAGACTGTACCATGAAGGTCCTTCGGACACAGTGGGTCGCAAAAAATCAATCAGAAAGCTCATTGAACCCCAATCTGGCCGGTAGTCACCAACTGGTTTTCCAATGTCAACTAAAAAAAAAAGTACGTTAATTTGGAAGACCTTCTCATCCAAGCAAAATGTCTCTAAAGATGAATGGTTCATGTAGACAGAGAGCACGGTATTGATGACAGACATATTATCCAGCTGAGATTAAAAGCTATATTTGCAGATGATACATGAAATAATAAAATCTAATTCATATAAGTACAACACATGTCCAAAGAAGCTCCACATGGCAGCAAATAATTCCAGGGTCCAAAACCTAATAATTTTCAGGTTCAATTCAAAGTTGATGTTTCTAGCCAATGAAGTTCATGAAAAATAAAGGAAGAGAATCTTTAATCAGAATCACAAGTGTTGTAAATTTTTAAACATTACTAGAATCAGTAAATGGTATGAGAACATAACTTTGTAAGTTAAAAGCAGTTGCTAGAATCCAGCAAAAATAATATCCTACATACCATAAGCTGTATCTAGCTTTATCACCCGGCTGATAGCATCATGATCTGTAGCATAGGGAACATAATACTTCTGGGCCCAAGGATGAGGGTATGCCGGAACTCTGAACCGAGAACCAGCACACCAAGGACGGGCTGATGGCAAAATTGTAGATGCAAAAGTTATGGCACGAAGAAGGCGGCCAACTCCCATGGTAAACATATATCTAGCACCTAATCCCAGGCCCGGAGCTTTCACAGAATCAAATAGCACAGAGAACGCCAGCATCATAAACAACATCAAGAAATGGTGCAGTCCAATGATTCGAGCTCTTAATATCTCAACAATTGGACCGGGAAGTTTCTCATTTAATGCCAAGAGAAACCATTGACCCGTATCTGGAAGAGGAGCTGTATTCCTGTCAAAAAAAAACAAAAAGCATTTTATTTTCAAATAGAAATCACAACAATCGGTTGAAGTTAAGTTCATATAAAAATAACGATGACACAATCTCTACCACACCTGGCTTATCTTTTATTGTGATTTATGTTAACGGAGAACTACTCAAAACCTTATAGCCGGTTGTTAATGTTGTGATTTTCAAATTGAAATCATCAATGCCAGTGATCTTGTTTAATGCACTCATGTTACTTCTTGCTACTTGTGTTAGTAAGAGATTCTCTGAAATATTCTTTATAACGTTTTCAATCTTACAGTTAAACTTTTATCGAAAATGATAAAATCAGAAATTCGTTAATTAAATTAATTAGGAACTGAAATCAGCACTAATAATTTTTAGTTATTATTAATAAGTGTCACAGAGACATTAATACAAGTTATCTTATTTTAGGCAAAGCGATATTACAGGAAGCATCCAAAAGCCGTTGAATCTAAAAAGTTACTAAATATAAATCTGCACCTAACTCCTAAACCAGATCCACTCTCCAAAATCTAATCAAGATCAATACAGAATCACGAGATAAGAAACAGTGTTGATCTATGCTTTGCAATGAACACAAGAAAGAACGAGAGAGAGACAGCTACCGGTGCCAGTCGAGGCCGAGGACGGCAGTGACGGAGCGGACGGAGAGGGCTTCAAAGAGAAGCGCGGAGAGCATGAAGAGCATGGAGGCGATGAACGGAATCGCCGAACGGAACTCCGCAGACCAGTGACGGTAGGAGGGGACGCGGGTCACAGCGGCGAGGGCGAGGAGGGACCACAGCGCCGGTTGCAGCCGAGAGTGCCACGTCGGGGACAGGTGACGTAGGTAGTCGACGGCGATGTAGGACATGGCGGCTATGGCCAGGCCGGCGTTCTTCGCCGGCCACCGCATGGACTGCGAGTGAAAGTGAGGAATCGGAGAATGAGTGGAAGTGAAGACTGACGGAAGAGTAGAATTGAGCTGCGGTAGTCTTTCAGGGGAAGTTGCTATTTAAAAATATAAAAATTACTAAAATTTTACTTTTAAAATAACCAAAATATTTATTACGTTTGTATCAGGTTATTGGAACATTGTTAACTAGGTATCGAATTATTGATGAATCACGCTTTACTATTTAAATTAAAAATGTGCATGTGTAATTTGATAAATCATAAAGAAAAATATGATTAGTGCAGGGAAGGAAGGAGTGTTTGAAATACACAGGGGTTGCTAATTTCGAAGATAATCCACAACAACAATAACTCTCCTGTTTTCATATGGCTCAAAAATATAGGTCAACAACCAACATTAATAACATCAACCACATCCAAAAATTCTTAGTTACACTTATTTTCATAATAGAATATAATATTTTAAAAACGTGTTTTTAGTTTTTCACGTTTTGTTTAAACTTTTAAAATAATTTTAAACTATAAATTAAACGTAATTAAAATAAAATACTTGTGTCTAATATATTAACAAATTTATCTATAATATTAGGAAAATGAACTTATATCCAATTACAAGATGAAAAGTAATATATATATATATATATAACGAATATTATCTCTCTCTTTTCCTCTTTCACTCGTGGATTCAGACCTTGTTAACTTAAGCGTCAAAATCCTTACAAGTGAATTCTAAAGAGTGTTATATATCCAATAAAATTGCAAAATGCACATTAGGTCTCTCTTGCCTTAGTTCAATACAATTTTAATGATTCCATAAATTGAAAGAGAGAATTTAACTTTTCTTGACATGTTTTAATTAGTGGTAGTTTAGATCATTTGTTTCTTAGCACAAAATATTGGACAAGTAAACAGTTAATTAAATACATAGAAACAAGTCAAGTTTTTTTTTTTTTCATGAATTTAAATTAATTTATACACTTCAACTTTTAAAAATGAGAGCTTAAGAAAATGGCGTACATAAGTTAATTTTACTTTATAAAAAAATTCACTTTCTTTTATTTTCCCATAAATGTTTATCAAGAATAATGAAAACAACTCAATTATTTGGTTAATAGTATTTTACGGTGTATTGGGATAATTTGGACATGTTCAGATAAATATGTAGAATTATTTGTAAACTAAAATGGTAAGATAATTTAATAGAGTCTAAGAAAATTATAAGGGTTTTTTTTTTTTATCAGCAAAAAATTTTAAGGAATGTTTGGTATGAGTAAAGTTTTTTATATTTGAAAGTAATTAATTGCGAGAATAATACTTCCTACAGTCCTAAGAATGACTAAAATCAACCAAGAGTTGTTTTAATTTGAAAAGAAGTTGATTTTTAACTTCTGTTGGAAATAATTTTATAGAAAATGGAACATCACAGACAATATCATTTACCGGAAACGTAAAACTTTTACAATTAAACTAAATATAAGAAATATGCTTTCTCTACTTTATAGTCCTAAATAATTATTCTTTTTAATGACGCACCTCCTAAACTAAACTATTTAGAAAACATTATAAATAAATGAATTATTATTATTTTACTCAATATTAGTGTTTTATTTCATTTACTGCATGATCTAAATTTTTAATTTAATTAAGTTAAAACTAATAACAATTTTTTTTTAATATCTAAATATAGCATAACTAAAATTCATAATAAAATCTTTAAATATATAAATTATATTTTAGATTTACAGTGAATAAGTTAAATATTGATATATTTAACTATTAATTTCTTAAAAAAAACTAAAATGCTACAAAAAAATCTACTAAAATTTAGGAATAAAAGAGGATAAATTAAAAGAAATAGATAATTAAGAAAGTCAAGCTAATACAATCAATTATTCCCTTAGTTTGCATGGAAACTAATTAAGCATCAAAGATTCCTTAAGCCATTACCGTTCCCTCACCGAAAACCAAACTGACAGCAACGATAACGTACAGCAAAGGTAAAAAGCAGAAAAAGACGGTTAGCATTATAGCAACTACCTAGTCAAAATCCTGGAAGTTGGGGAAAAAAACAGGTTCAGTCACTTTATTCTTTTGTCATTACCCTAATATTAGGATCAGTAATGAGAACATCTATACAACAGAAAATATTTACATCTCCCACCTTTTAAAAGCCAAAAATAAATTACCTGGAGAAAAAAAAATGAAGGCAACCTACACAAAATTCCTGCATGATATTATTATGAACTATCAAATTTGGAAACATACTATTTGGATCAACCATGAATGATGTTACCCAGCTCTTAATATCCCTTATCTATCACTATTGACAAAACCTATACCTTGGGGGTGTTGATATACATCAAATATACATAATACATGAATACTAACTGTTAGCACGCCCTCAGAGTAGAGACTTTACAAAATGAATGGAATACTAAAAAGCAAAACGCTATGCAGCCTACAAAATGTAAATCTATAATGAATCAATGAAAACGAAAACGCAATCACTGCACAAAAGCTACACACCACCACAAGGAGCACAACAGAACCTTCCAATTTGGAGAAAAAACCACTGCAAAGGATTCAAGTCTTCATCCTCCACCAGAGATGGAGTTGGCAGCGGCAACTCATCGGGCAGATGACGATGGAATGCATCAACCGCAGCAGCAACACCATCTTCATTCTCAATCAACTTAGCAATTTCCATTGCTCGAGACTTCACCTGAACATTTATTATCCACTAACTATCAATATTATTAGATAAACCATGACCCCATGATTTTGCTTGAACAGCACTAGTATTATATTATGTTTATTGAATATGCTGGACGAAACAAAGAAATGGGAATAGAATTTTTATTTTTAAAATCCTTGCTCTTTGGAAGTACAAAAGAGGGATGAAAAGAATTTAATTTCACCTCTGGCTGGAGCATGAATCTAATGGCATTTGATAAATTCTCAACGTTGAGCTGAGATATTGGGATTGGAGCGGGTCCCAATTCTTTCTGATATATTCTCTCTCCCCAAAAGAATTGATCTCCAAAGAATGGAACTATGGTTGTTGGACACTGCAAGTATGGTATTCATATTAAAACAAAAACAATAAAGTGAAGAAAAAACTGTTTTTTTTTTTTAATTTTAAAAGTACCATAATTATGTTGCCATTAAATTCTAAGACATTCGAAAAAATCCTTGGATTATGGAAAAGAAAAATATCTAAGAAGATACTATTGAACATTGATTACCCCAGCTTTTAATCCTGTAGCCGTGGTTCCAGCTCCACCATGATGCACCTGCAAATTTGTGCCAACATATCTTCTAGTTAATAGCATGCCAAAATATTTTCCAGCAACGCTTTCCCTCATTCCCCCTCTCTTTGTCTCAGTTTTCTCTTCGAAGAACTTATCGCAGCTAAAATTTGAATTGTGAAATAAAGAATCAAAGTGAAAAAACCCACAAGAAAAGATAAATTCAAACTAACCACAGCAGAACATTGAGGAAACAGCCAATCGTGAGGGCATTCCTCCAGAAGGAAAACGTTGTCAGAAAGTTCTGCCACTGCATAATGGAAAACAAAATGCACATGAAATTAATGTCACCTAAAATGAATTGAAACAAAATATATAATTTTCTCAAAGCATATCACAAAACATGTCACGAGAAAAGGAATCTATTCTTCAAATTTAAGTCCAACGAAAAGCAAACAGTTCAACAGAAAGTTCTCACTTAATCAAGTGATTAATGGACAAAAATTGATAATATTATAGAAAATTTTGAGGCATGTGTAAACGTCAAAGCATGTGAAAATAAACTGAAATATTCAATGTCCAGGTTACTTGCCAATTGGCAGTGTGAAAATGCATTTATTCTGCTTATCCTCCTTAAAATTATTAAATAATATTTTAGGAAAAACGTTTATATGGCGATCTTTACAGTTCACTCATCCTTTATGCTCTGTTCAGTTGAGAAGAAACGGAAGAGGGAGAAAGGATGAAATTAATTTGTGTTGATTAGTGTGAAAGAGAGTACAAAGAGTTTTAAAATAGATGGACCCACTATACCATTTCTCACTATTTTGAATAATTTCTATCTCTCTTTTCATATCTTTCTTATTTCTCTTCAACCAAACAGCTTTAATTTCTATTTTATTTTTCACTTATTTCCTCTCATTATTTTTATTTCCATATTCACCTTATTTTTTCTCTTCTCTATCAAAGAGGACCTTGGCTCCTATAAAACAACATTATGCATGCTAACCAGAACATGAGTGAAAAACAAATAACTCTTCTGACAAATGAGAATAAATTTTATAATATTTCATATCACTAAGTTATTTTTCTATACCCTTCTAAAGGTTGGAAATAGACCTCTTCAGTTTGTAGAATCACATGTTACAAAAATCATTCATCAGAAGATAACTTTTTTGAGCTTCAAAGAAAAAAAGTGACATAACAGAATGAGAAAATCTATTATACAACTAAAAAATGTAAATTTTTCAGGCATATTCATGTACGCAAATTCGTAAAAGCCAAATAGAACTAAGTTTAACAAAACACGTCGCCACTAGGAAGGGGTTAGTGGGGAGGGGTTTGGACAACTTGCACGAGGTCATAAGGTTAAACTTGGTAATACGGAACACATATCTCACTCATTCACTGGCACTGACACAAACAAGTGAAACCAAAAATTAATTATAACTTCCTCAAATGCAGTAAGTATTTTGAGAAAAAAGGTACCACTGAAAACAAAATTGGAATAAAAAACTTACAATTCCCTAGATTGCCCCAACCCCGGTCAATAATTCCCCGCTGTTCCGTATCTCTTAGTGCCTCCAATATAACATCTGTTGTTCCTTTAGGATCTTCAAGAGGCTGAAAAAGAAAAACACACTCTTTTAGAGGATTTCAAAATTTTTCTAATAGTGTCATTGACATATAACATGTCAGGTTCATGAGCATACGAAGTTATATGAGTATTGCTGAAAGTTATTGATGAAAATATGCCAATTTCACATTTGCACTGGTTCTATAGTAACCGTAACGCCTTTTTATATGACATGTACAATTAGTGTACCCCGATTTATGGATGGTCAAGAAAATAATTAAAGGAAATTATCTTGACCAGAGTCAAATCTGTGGATCTACTAGTTCAGAAAGGTCGAAATCATGATAATAAGTATTCGTATTTTCTATACAAACCAAAGGAATTAATCCTATAAGCTCAAGGAAAAGTGTTCTTCAACGAGAGAAATTGGGAATTAGGATTTATGATTGCAGATATAGGTGTTTATAATAATTAAAAAACAGCATTTAAATATTAAATAGTGGCACCTCAAGTTTTTAAATTAATATTAAAAAACAGGATTTAAAGATTAACTGCAATATTTAACTGCTGTTAATTTAATTAAAATTTTGGAATTATTAGGCAACATGCCTACAGCAGCCACCATTAAAAGCCCACCAAGTCACCTCATTCCCGGCGGAGCCACCATGGACACCATTTAATAACATTGTTTGAGAATAAGATTTAGTTATTAGGATCTTTGGGTATCCTATTGGAAGATTGGAGTAGAACATTTTACTCAATTCCCGATTACAGCTTTTTAATCCACTAGTTTGGGTTGTGCTTGTCTTTGTACTGTTTCCCTATAAGGCAGATTACCAAAGGAATTCAAGAATTCAGCCTCCATAGAATATGAATATCGACAATTTTGAGTACCCTGTCTGATTCTTCCCAATGTGTGATTGATAGCAGATTATATAATGAACAATCAAGGAATGTACAAAAATAGATTGTACCATTCTCAGGCATCAAATGTGTCACGTCTTGCAAGAAAAAAGTAACCTAAAAATCTTGCATGAAACATCATGATTCATTTACTTGAAGAAAAGTTTCATCCTCCAAGTATGTAACACATACTAATCCATTGTTTGGTTGGGGTAATTTACTATTTAGAAGGATTGTATTGAGATGATTTATAAGGAAGATTTTGAAATTGTTTCTCTGTCATATTAGTCCATGAAACTAAAAATAATTGTAATCTTTATCAGGTTTCACTTAAGTCCCTAAAATTAATCTGTTTCTTTTCCATTCTTGGTCCCCAGTCCAGGGACTTAAGTGATAATATTAACATATGTTTAGGAGCCAAAAGGGAGAAAACAATGAGTTAGCTTTAAATACTTAAAAATGAAATTCTAAAATATCTTAGAAACTTATTTGAGTTTTCATATTCAGGGAATATAGACATCAATATACAACTAAATTGGCAATTTACTCTATTTTTTTAAAAAAAGAAGCTCATTATTAGATATAATTCATGAAAAGAATGACTTATAATTCAAGTGGAATTACCATACCATGCTTCCAAATCCAAAATACAAAGGAGGTGGCCCTTTTTTAATCCATTGGACAAAATCTTCCTGAGGTTGAAACTTTGATGCAAGGCTCAAGAAACAATAACCAACAACGTCAACTAAAGGGCCCCAATCTGCATGTTTGTAAAATGTTATTAGTGCTACAAGTAACAAATTTGGGACTCCGAGCAAAAAATGTCTACCAATCATGTAAGGTGGCTCTAGTAATTACTACGAAGAATAATTTCCCCAAAAGGCTTAACATGTTAGGTGGAGGCCCTTCAATGATTTTTTATCTCTAACATTTACAAATAATAATATTATTAACACAAAATGTTGACTGTACTTTATAGTTTATATACATGTGAAGTCTCTTTGATGCTTAAACTTGGACAAAAATTGATTGAAATTTGATTTGAACCAAAACAATTACAAACCTTCCTTTATAAATTCATATATTATATAATAAAACTCATCCAGTACTTAAATTTCAATAGATAACTTCATAATATAGATTCACAATCCAAGTCAACAGTGTTACGGTGTTTTCAGTTCTCTAGTAACAGCTATCTATTTGCTACTTTAATGACTTGAAGTGATTGCTCATTTAGAAAAAAAAGTATGATGAGGGCATAAGATAATGTAACTAATGATGTAATCCTAGTCCATACCACTTGGTTTTGGAACAAGATGAGGACTCCACATATAGCTAGTCGGTAAATGAGATATTGATCCACGGTACATACTGAAGTATGCAATAGGAGCAAGCTTCAATGTTGATTTCCTGAAGTTATTAATAATTCTTCGCATTCCCCACCATATTAGCAGATCTACAATTATATAGGACAGCTGCAGATGGCAAGGAAACATTGAAACAGGTATGTCGGTCAAGAGGTAGTCCAGCAAATATTTATAAAATTATCAAAATCAAAGTATTGTGTCAGCAAAGGACATACCCAATAACCAGCACTTTGAGGAACACGTACCAAAGGGTGGGGGAACTCATATGTTGGTCTGCATATTGAAAAGTTATTTAAGTGACCTCAAATATTTAAAGAAAGCACTGAGAAGTGATGCTAAAAGAATGTCTCATTTATCTGAATATTAGAAGATACAGTTACTGGTTTTAATTAAAACACAACTGTACTACTTGATTAATAACAATCAATTCAAGAATTAGAAAAGTATCTATATCTTGTTATGAAACTTTATCTTTCTAACATAAAGTGACAGCTTATATAACAATTAAAACTCACGTCCATGGCATTGTGAAGAAAATATGGAGGGGCACCCCAAGGGCTTCAGCAACATGTACATGTCCTGCAAACAGGGATCATGAGATATAATATAATTGTTTTATTCCAAAAATAAACATGTGCAAGTACAGGAAAATTTGCAAATATGAAATTGTAAACAAATAAAAATATTCTGCTAAAATGAAAAAGATTTTCTTTTCTTAAAAATATTACAGAATTCAACAACATTCGTATGAACTTGGCAAACATGTTCTAAAGAACATCCATTATTCTTCAGGCTTTGAATGTGAAATGCCCCTGAATTTAATACTTCAATGTCGGTAGTTACTCTTGTATTACCACTGTTCCTTCTATATATATATATATATATATATATTTTTTTTTTTTTTTTTTTTTTTTTTTTATATTTTTTTATTTTTTTCTTTTTTTTTTTTTTTACTTTTTGTTTTTTCCTTTTTATTTTTTTTCCTAATTTTTATTTTTTTAATTTTTTTTTTTTTTTTTTTTTTCCCTTTTTTTTTTTAAGAAGTTTTTTTTTTTTTTTTTTTTTTTCTTGTGCTTCA
>Ga0099824_1003141_pt1 | contig 24137 bp, 12 predicted proteins | sample SiratrowhiteBW_FD_76837 | JGI IMG/M metagenome (GOLD analysis project Ga0099824, IMG submission 76837) | Root nodule microbial communities of legume samples collected from California, USA - Siratro white BW | ecosystem: Host-associated > Plants > Roots > Nodule | place: USA: California...
CAAAGCTAACAGAACCAAATTTGATCCATGTGCTGAGAAATGTGTCTTTGTTGGATATGCTACACATCAAAAGGGGTATCGATGTTACAACCCAATCACTCACCGTGTATATGTGACTATGGACTGTGATTTTTTATAATCAGAATATTTTTTTAGTAGCCAACTTAAAACTAGTGAACAACCAAGTTGGTTAAGTAACCTTAGTTGCCAAGAAACTGTTTCAAAAGAGCAAGTATATGGAGCCAACGAGCATCTCTCTGTCAATGTAGGAGGGACCAACACAACCAATGAGGATCCTTCTGAGAATGTCCAACAAGAGGTAAGTGATCTTCACTCTACTGAGTTGTCTCCTGTTATGAATGAAGTCACTAATAATGACAGGTTAGCACCAGAACCAGAGCCTTTCACACTTCCTATTGAGTTATCTCCTGTTATGAATGAAGTCACTAACAGTAACAGATTAGCACCAGAACCAGAGCCTTTCACACTTCCGCCAAGAAGAAATAGAGGGGTACCACCTAATCGCTATTCTCCAGAACATGTTTCTCGGAATTCCAGGTATCCTATGAAGATAACCAGAGAAGGAGTAACAGACATTGCAAGAGCTTTTCTTATTCCCAAAACAGTTCATGAAGCTAGTAAGAAGGGCAAATGGCAAGAAGCTATGAAAATAAAGAGTCTTGTACAACATGACAAAACCAAGCACGTTGAAGTGGACAGACACTCCATCAAGGAGAAGATTGAGATAACAGTATTGAGCTTCCGTTTGTAAAGTCAGAAGACCAGTTGGTAGACATTTTCACCAAAGTTTTTATAGGCAAAACATTTACCCATGTCCTCAGCAAGCTAAGTATTGGTGATCCCACTGCTCACCTTGAGGGAGAGTGTTAGAATATTATTATTATGGAAACAAATCAAATCAGTAGAATATCAGAGATAATCAAGAGAATATCAGTAAGAATATCAGAGAGATAATCAAAGGAGTATCAAAGAAACAAATCAGTAGAATATCAAAGATAATCAAGGAAGTATCAGAGAATATTACTAGAATATTAGATAATATCAAATGTATTTATTTAGAATAATTTTCATATTTAGTTTCCTATAATTTTATATTAAGTGAGCTATTGTGAACAAAGAGATACGCATTCAATAAAAAACCTTCTTCCATGTTATCATATTTTTTATTCTCTTTTGTTCATAGTTATCATATTCTTGTCCATTTCTTAACCCTTGATACCATCGCAAGAATTCCTACCTTAGTTATTATATCAATATTATAAAGAAAATTTAAAAAATATTACAAATTTGTTATTCCAAAATGATATAATAAAATACAATTTTTTTAATAACAATTTAATTTTAAACATTTATAAAAAAAAATTGTGTTAATCCTTGGTGATAAAGTGAATTAGAGTTTATGAACGTTGCAGAAATTATTGACGTATGTAACACATGCTTTTCTTTCTATTACCGACACGCCAAACTTATGAATGGACTCCACACATGTTTTATTTCTTTTTTTTAATTACTTTTTATAATTAATACAGCCAAATTTTTCTGCTAAGTTTGAATAACACGCAAATTTCAAAAATAAAATTGAATAAATAACAGACACGGAGATTTTTAAATAAAAAATCTACCGAATCTAATGATTATGAAGGGATGCACAAAGCTCAAAAAGGTTGCCCTAAATGTAATTATTCTTTCTCCTCTCTCCTAATATAAAAGAAGATATAACTTTATGATATTTAATTAAATCTTTTTGAAGATTCTTTTCATTTAATTGAGGACAGTTAGGTATGAATACAAAAATATTGTTTAATCTAAAGGGTAGTTTATAGGTATTGAATGTAAACCTATTTTGATAAAATCATATTATTAAAGCTCAAAGCAAAATAAAATTTAAATTCTATTTGGAACTGTAAAAAAGTTATAAGACGGAAGTAAGAAAAAAATAAATTAAGTTTATCTCATAAGTCAAAACCATCTTTATCACTTCAACTTTTGGACAAGTATGAAATAACTATTCTATAAATTGGTTCTAATTTTAATTTAGGAGAGAAGTTTAATTTATGTTAACTTCATATTTTCTATATAGTTAATATAATTTAATTTAAAATTATATTAATCACTATATTTTAAAATAAACTACTCTTTAATTTAAATTTAAAGTTGATAACATACTCATAATACCAATTTCACTCTCATAGGTTGTGTATGGCACATCAGTGTGAAATGAAGAAGGAAGGGAATATAGAAATGAGTTAATTTAGTAAAAGGACAAATTTCACCATCCAATTGATTTTTAGGGTTACTACACAGAATAATACGCAAATTTATAAAATAAGAATAAATACATTTTATTATTGACTTTATATACTATATTTCAATTGCGTGATATCTATAATATGTCAAACATTTCATATATTTAAGCAACTGTGCTATATTTTTGTTCTACCACTAAAAGAGGCTTGCAGAAAAGAATTGCAGGGTGAGTTCAACAAGGGAAATAATAACTTTTTATTATATGAAGGTTTCATGAATGTATTCAATAGGCACTCACCCCACCCACTTCATTCATGCACCTCCATTTTCACTCTTCCAAACCTATAGATCATTCTTATTAAGGACAATAAAGTTTTTTTCAAATGGTTATTTTGGGAATTAAAAAGTCTATGGAGGTGCAGGAAGAAGTCACATGTAACAAAGTTGGCCCATGGTTTTCCCAATGTTCAGTTCCTCAGAAAATATTGTTTGAAGTGTATTCTACTTTTCTCTTATCAAATGATTTTATATCTAATTAAAATCAATGTGAAATTTTCACCGCTCTCCTCGTCCCATTCACTTTGTGTTTCATTGAGTTTTTCTTCTCCTGTATTGTCTTTTCCGTGTGAATTTTCATGTTTTTGTTGATTCTTACCACCAACATTTTGTTTGTTTCTTTTTTCTTGTTGCTGATTCAGTAAAAACTCATTTTTACTTGTGAAAAGCATAATTTGATCCCCACAGATCCATAAAACAAGGACACATGAAAATACTCACATGTATAAAATCTTACAATTTTACAAATAAACTCTCTCAGATTTTTAACTAGTACGGTGACTTTAACCAATATATATAATTTAACATGTGATGTCGTGCCTGGTAAAATCAATAAAAAATTAATAAAGGGTTATTTGATTTTATTTTATTTTTCTGATATGGGTACAAGAAAAATCATTTTCTCTGTGACACCTTCCAAACCATGCATAATTGCATGTCTCATTTGGTTTTTACATATCACACATAAATTAATTATAATCGTTTTGATATTGACCGAGGTATGTATAGATTTATTTGACTTTATTTGGATTGAAAAATAACAAATGAAAAGTAGTAAGTGACTGAACTCGTTTTATCAAAGTTTAAACGACATAAAATTCAAAATTCAAATGAAAAGTGGTAAGTAAAAGAAAAATAAAAAGAAACTAAAAAAACACGCAAAATTTAAAAATATAAAAAATATAAGCCCTAACAGTTTTAAACGTATCTCACCTCACAATCACCCATGATACACTCCCTTTACTTAAGCCACTTTTATCTCACTCTGAACAAATGGAAAGTGGTAAGTGACAGAACTCGTTTTATCCAAGTTTAAACAGCACAAAATTCAAAATTCAAATGAAAAGTGGTAAGTGAAAGAAAAAAAAAAGAAACTAAAAAAACACACAAAATTCAAAAATATAAAAAATATAAACCCTAACAGTTTTAAACGTATCTCACCTCACAATCACTCATGATACACACCCTTTACTTAGATGTATCTCACCTCACAATCACCCATTATACACACTCTTTACTTAGATGTATCTCACCTCACAATCACCCATGATACACACCCTTTACTTAAGCCACTTTTCTCTCACTCTCAATAAATGAAAAGTGGTAAGTGACAGAACTCGTTTTATCAAGGTTTAAACGGCACAAAATTCAAAATTCAAATGAAAAGTGGTAAGTGAAAGAAAAATAAAAAGAAACTAAAAAAACATGTAAAATTCAAAAATATAAAAAATATAAACCCTAACAGTTTTAAACGTATCTCACCTCACAATCACCCATGATACACTTCCTTTACTTAAGCCACTTTTCTCTCACTCTCAACAAATGGAAAGTAGTAAGTGACAGAACTCGTTTTATCAAGGTTTAAACAGCACAAAATTCAAAATTCAAATGAAAAGTGGTAAGTGAAAGAAAAATAAAAAGAAACTAAAAAAACACACAAAATTCAAAAATATAAAAAATATAAACCCTAACAGTTTTAAATAGATCTCACCTCACAATCACTCATAATACACTCTCTTTTCTTCAGTCACTTTTCTCTCACTCTCAACTCCTCACCTATTTACCGTGAGTCAAACAAATATATAAATAATGATGGTCTCCCTTAAAAGAAAACATTCACCGGAAAAACAATTGAAAAGAAAGGAAGTATTGAAGGTGGATTTTAAAAGAACCAAAACCAAGGTATGATATTTTTATGCATTTATTCAGCATCCATGGATATATCCATGCATATGTCTCTATCTCCTCTCGCACCTCCTCCTAGCATGCATATATTTAATATGACTGCACGTGTAAAATAATCTTATTTTTAAAACTAGATTATCTTTAAAACCCTAAATTAGATTACCTTTGTGCAAGAGTCTTTCCATATCTCCTTGAGAGACTGATTGTCACTTGTCAGGTTCTCTTATTTTGTTTGGATGGTGTTACTAGTTTTGGGTTTAGTCTGGTATTACTTTTTCTAAGTCAAGTGATTTGACCTTTGTGAGTCTTGTTACCAGACTTGCTCTTTGTTAAGAGTTAGAAATCTCTTACACATACATGAATTCTTTGTATAGATATTTTTGTATTAGAAATTTCTATGAAAAAGGTTTTTTATAATACAAAAATCTCTTACAGAAAATATTTTCCATAATACAAAACCAAGTCTTCACACCTCCTCTTTCGGAAAACGTTTTCCATAATACAATTTTTTTTTTACGAAAAACATTTTTCGTAAGGCATTTCACACACTTCACAACCCATTCCGAAATTTGTTTTTCAGAATTTATTTTCAGGATACGAATATTACAACAACTTTTATACCCACTCTACACCTCCTGTGTAATGCGAAAACAAAAGCTACTTACCTTCCACTCACAATGATGCTGTCGAAAAAGCTTTCTTTGCAACACCTACTATCACGGTCATTGTCGAAAAAGCTTTCTTTGCAACACCTACTATCACGGTCATCGAAGAACGTCCACACCACTTAACGAAGAACGTCCACACCACTTAACAACACCCATACCACTCTCCTTCTAAATATTCTAATATTCTGACAAGGGTGTTTCTGACATTATGATATTTTTGGTGGGGTGCAAGAAGCAAATGTAGGGAGTAGCAAGCAATTGCCCAACGCGTGATTTTCTCTGTGTTCAGTTTCTCGTAAGAAAATGTTATTTGAAGTTATACATGTATTTATATATTATAATTTGATCATGTTTTAAGTAGTTGAGGAATTTAATCATATTTTTTTATATGAATTTCCATGCTTGTATTGAGTCTTATCCGGCAACATTTTGTTTGTTTCTCTTTTTCTTGTTGCTGATTCAGTAAAAACTATTTTTACTTGTGAAAAGCATAATTTGATCCCCCAAACCCATCAAACAGGACACATCTAAAATGTGATGACCCAGTAATTGCAATCCGTGATATAACACAATCCGAATAATAATGGAAGTTAACATTTCAAAACTTATCCAATTAAACAAGACACCATAATAATGCAATTACTCAGAAAATTAAAGAAGTGCAGACCATATTGAAAATTATTTATTCCAATTCCCGTAGGAGAAATTACCTATTCCCCTTTGGCAATGCTTAAATAGATATAAAACAAGATAGAAGGAATAATAATCTGAAAGCGAGAGCTTAAAATCTAAATAATATATCGACCATTATATTTTTCTAAACAAATATATGACAAGTTTCTTTTTAACAATAAAATATTATACTTAAATAAGTTATTAAGAAGAATTATTTAATTAAAAATAAAATTTTATTAAAGACAATTATATACTGGTTGTATGGGATAAGAATAGTGTGAAAATGAGAAGATGATTGGAATGTAGAGAGATAAACGTTATGCTACCACTGATTTCAAAGTAAAAAAAAAATGGAGTATTATAGCAAATTTGGTTTCTATTTTAAAAATTGACTTAATGAACTCTCTTACTAAATACAACTCTGAACAAAAAAATTACAATATGATACTCGAGTAACACTTTAAAATCTTCTCAGCATCACTACATGTTGGCATGAGCTATTAATTATAATTATTAAGATATATTTTCTGCATTTCTAAAATGGCGATATAGTTAATTTGATTAATTGATTAATTTTTTTATCTGTGTGGTAAGAGTATTTGGTTACCCACAAAGTAAGATACTTTAACTTAACATAATGAAACTAAATTGTATATGTATAAAAAACATGTAGCAGTATACTTTGATATACTCTTATATATTTTACATGGTCTGAATCCCTTTTGTTTATTCATTCTTCTTTGTCTCAGTTATAGATCTTACCAATTTCATTACACTTTTATAAAAAAAATAAAAATAAAATAAAAAACCTTTTATGAAGAATTAGAATAATATAATTCATTAATCCAATAGTATTGTAATTTTTGTAAGATTTTCCTATTATCTCTGCTGTGCTTTTCGAGTAAAGGATGATTATTATAAGCTATGTTTAATTTAAATCACACAAAAAGAAATATTTTTTATTATTTTTTAAAAACTTTTATGGAAACTTAATCTTTTCGATATTCAACTAAAACAGCATGAAGGAATCACTTCGTAAAAGGAAAACGAGTTCAGAATTAGCAATTTCAGTGAAACAAACAATTCTAGTGGAAGATTGAATATATTTAATAAAATGAATCTTACAAGTATACTTTATAGCACTTGTAATGCTTCCAATGCTTCTTGCATATCTTATTTAAAACATCTCCACAAGAAATATATTCCTACTTTGCAGGAAGAGTGGAATTAACAGAAACGTTTCTGTAATACCTTCTACTCAATCTGCAGAGAAGATCATCACCAAGGAGAATTATAACTGTAGGGTGACGCTGTTTATTGATTTCTTTATTATGGGTAAGCAAAATCATATCTTACACGGTAGTGCCAAGGTCCAACATTTGTTAGAGCTACATTAGCTTATTTCACTAAATGACTATACGCTATCATTTCATAAAACGCAGTACCAGAACGTCAAAAACGCCGCAATGCCACTCAGAATACAAAGTCTATCCAACCTACTTTCGTTTCTCATCTTCTCCTCTTTCAACTCATTCTGTACTTTTGAATACATGTTACAAGACTCAACTACTTCACCATAGTTTTTGCTCCTTCGGCTGCTAAGTGCATCCTTAAGTATAAGCAAACTGTTTCTTCCATTAACATGAGCACCTTCCATGTCTTCCAACTGCATGCTCAGCTCGGTTAATTTAAGGGTTGTTGGGAGCCCCTCTTCTTCGGTTTGAACCACTCTAAACTTCATAATGAGGATACACTCCACTACTTGACAAGGAAGAATGTTCTTGGCAGGTAGAACTGATCCAAAGCGGATAACAAAATCCCTATCTGTTGGCCAGTGTCTTTGGCCACCAAGAGGACTCCAGCTAGCAAGATTTGCAGCTTGTTTCATTTTCCTATTTACTATAATCCAACTAAGCTGGAGCCCTTCACGGAGATCCCTCCACAGCTTCCCATCTTTCCTCTCCCTCTCCATGGATGTAATATGTGGCAGACCATCAGCCACAGAAAGGTGAACAGATCCATCATTGTTATCATCTCTATCTGCATAGGTCAGAAAATCAATTCGGAATGGGCAGTTATAGAACCAACCATCTTTGCTATTTGCATTTGGAATTCCCCAAAGAACTTTGGAACAGACCGGATTCCCCTTGAACCTGATATCTATTATAGAAACAAAATCTGAAGGATAGACGCTTTCGGATTCATTCATGTCTCCATAATACTCAGCTTCGGTCCAATTGTCCGGGTACTCAAGATAGTTGTTCGGTTGATAGTCTACAACCTCTTTGTTAACAACAATCGGGAAACAGTCCGCATAAAATTTTCGAAATCCACCAATAGAGGATATTAAAGTTTTGACATCCTCTCTATTGGTTGAAGGCCACATAGATGAACATACGTTCTCCCATAAACTCTCTTCTTTTGAGATGGAACACAACGTTGCACAAGTACATGCTGCACTGGCCAATGTTGCACCATCAAGTCTACGAAATATATCATAGAAGAGATCACTGCTTAACGAGGGAATATTCTCAGCTGGTGCAACTGACATGGCGAGAATCCTTTAACTGCCAAGCAAACATAATTCAGATAAAGAAAAAAAAAACAAACGAAGAAACCTGCATTTTTTAAGTACAAGAAAGTAAAAAAAAAAAATTGCTTTTTTTTTTTTTTCAGAAAATAGTAGTAGTGATGACTATAATGTTTGGCTAATTTGGCCAACACAAAAGTATGTAGTGTCTCATAGTGCTCTCTGGGATAACCAACAATAAATTAGTTTATCTGAGCCGCCTAACTGCATAACTCCAACCAAAATTTATCATGATTATGTTTTTCACAACTGCATAATACTGTATTATGTTAAAATGAATAGCCTTTAATGCCCAGTTCGTTTTTAGATCTTCAGCATCAAAGCATTACAGTAACATGAGCATGGACATACAGTATACCTACATGGTTTTCAACAGTTTTGAGGTATAAAACCCAAATAAAGGTAGGTCGACCATATTTCTAAATTACAATATACCTGTTGTCCTCTCCTTAGTTTCAAGCTCAACCATTTTCAAATGCATACTATTATATTATACCCGGGAAGGGAGGGGGAATAACTCATAAATGCTAAGTTCCTAATCCACATAATAATAACAGTGTGAGAAACAACGGGACATTCCCACCAAGTCCACTCTTGTAGTATCCTAAAACACTACCTTAAAGATACAATAAAAAAAAGTTGATGGTAGCTACAAAAGAAATTGAGTTTGTAAATATATGAGAAAAGTATACAGAAACGAAAGTATCAGTTTTCAATAAAATTCAGAGTCCAAGACCCTATTAGAATTCAAACTCAAATTCAAATGTCAAATGGTACTATTTCTTTCCTATATTTTAAGACTATCCCAATCGGTGCAAAACCTCATTCGAACAAAAAAACACTAAGAGTTTGATGGTATTCCAGAACAAGTTTAACGCATTGAAAGCCCTAGGATTAAAAACAAAAACTACGGTAGATGTATACTAGGTAATTTCTAAGACCTGCTACCCATATAGTAAATCACTACTCACAGAGAAATATCTGGCAAGGGAAATGAGCCATAGGATGATGATCAAATGGAATAATTAATAAACTAATTCTGATTTCAACGATTTCTTCAGGGAGAGTGTTGAATCTACAGAACTTTCTTAATTTGCAATAAAAATTCATACAAGTTCGGTAGTTTAAAAGATCACTTGCAAAATAGAAGGTTGAAATTCAGTTCCAATCCTATGCTACAACCAGGTAAACGTCAGCAAGTAGTGACATATATTGCAATTACAAATAATACATGTGGAGGGTACTATCAAAGTGCCTATTATGGACAAATCAATAAACGGACGTCTTCTAGAACTTCATCCTATACATATAGGAGACAATCAAATTATTACATGGAGTTCTTTCTATTAGGATCTAACTGAAGTATGATATTGGACTTGAGTCCCACATTGGAATATGGGATTTTAGTGAAGGGACTACAACTAACTCTTGTGGTGTAGTTCTTCATCACTTTCTCTTAATAGGAATAAAAAAATTTCACCATTTCTCTCAGCCACAAACGAGCAGTGTGGGTGGTGACCAGAGCATTTTCATTGGATTTGGAAACTAGTCAAAGGGCTGGTGCAGAACCAACCCGCACGAGCAACTGGACCTAGAGAATGTTGGGGTCCAATTTCAAGAAATGAGGAATGAGTTCCATGAGATCTCTAACAGCTAACTCTAATGGTGTCCTTCTCCAAAGGTTCTCATCAATTAGTTTAAGCCACCAATAAAGTCTCAATAAACATCCTTGGCACCACATGCCCTTTTAGTTTAAGCAAACATTTTTGTAACTGCATAATGCAGACCAATCCAGTGGTGTAATAATGACTAATCCAGTACACAACCCTCAAGAGGTAAGCAACTTAGAAAGTCTCCCTACACAAGTTGCTTCATCAATAACTTATATAGAAATCACACAAGAATTATAGTACAAAACAAGAGTAAGATTCATAACAGTAACTTATGATTTAAATATCCCAATAAGACTGTCACAGAGCTCCAATGATAGAAGGCGTTCAATTCATATTGATCAGATATCATGTTTCCTATCTAAAGATCATAATATGTAGCGTTCAGTAGTTACCAATGACAAAAAGCATCAAACTTCAACACACACTATGCTAATTGATTCATAACGCAAGATTGACACAAATAACTAGCAGCGCTTCACATAATTAAAGCATAAAAAAACCCTTTAGCTGAAACATCCATAGAATGAATAACAAATAAAAACCCAAAAGTAATAGAGGAAAAAACACAGATAAAATTGAGTACAGAGAGAAGAGAAAGGGAGTTGTGACCTCAAATAAGAGACAAGAACAACATGCAACAAGAAGAGGAAGTGGAAATATAATGCAAGATTTGAAGGAAATGAGAGATAGATATATGAAAACAGAGAGAGAGAGTGAAGATTTTAATTTGGGTTTGTGAAGATTCTGAAAACACGGGTTGTGGAGAGAGAGTGGGAGGGTGGGGTAGCAATTTACTACGCGTCACCCGCATCAAAGGATCTGAACTGCCTCATTACTACACCACACAAACTTTGCCACGTAATGCATCATAAATAAATAAATATATTATCTTGCCATAATTTTATGTCAAACAACAAATTTCCTTAAATTTATCTTCTTCCTTTTAATTTAAAGGACAATTGTTTCCTTAAATTTCTCTTCTTCCTTCTTTTAACAGCATATCCTATTATAAGCATGTTTTAATGTGACACGTTTGTTTTTTCCATAATATATATATATATATATATATATATATAAACTTAAAATTAATTTATTAGTTAATATATACAAATTTTCTTATATAAATTATTCAAATTCTTTTGATTTATGTATAAATTAATTTTAATTTATTAAATTTTAGTATTTCCAAATAGTCTTTTTATTTTTTTATTTTTTTATTTTCTTTTTTTTTATTTGGTAGCTAAAACAACAATTATTTTTTACAAAGAAAAACATTGTTTTAATAAGATAAAAGAATGTTATCCTAAATGTTGATAATTGGGAAGATTAAAAAGACTACCTCGGCGTGTTTATATTTTAATTACTATTAAATTATCTAACATTTAGGTTTATAGTTTGATTAAGTAATTAACAACGCTAAATGAAACTCAATTCCTAAATCATTAGAGAGTCGACAATTTGAATAAACTTGGCATATCTCTAATTGAACAATAAATGAATTCATATTGAGTTGGAATTTCAGGAAGAATTGAGATAAGGCTAAGATAGAAGAGACCTAGTGTGGAGAATGAGAAGTGAAGGATGCAAGGACTTATCCAATGACAAACTTGTCCCAAATTGGAAAGGACCTTTCCAAGGCAAAGAAAATCTACATAACAGAGTCTACCGGATTGAACACTTAGACGACAAAGATATCCTAAGAACATAGAATGCAAGTGATTTAAACTTTTACTTTAGCTAATCTAACATGTATACTATTTCCTATCACCGACAATTTTTCCTTAAGGAGGGTTTTTTCGGGGAGGTTTTAGCGAGGCACCCACAATAATAAATTACTTTAATTATTATCAGCTTGCATCTCAAGCAACTAGTATTCTAATAACAATGACATAAGTCCTTCTTAGTCAACGACGCTTTTCACGACAGTTAATCCTATCGAGAATGAAAAAAATCACACAGCCAAGGACGTTTTTACAATAGTGAATTCCTGCTAGGAATGGACAAAATTGAAAATAAAACAATCTCGACCAAGGACGATTTCACGACAATGAATTCCAATCGAGAATGAATGCACTCCAGAAGGAATATTATCGGCTAAGCTTGCCTTGATAAGAGTGAACCTCAATTGAGAATGAATCATAAATAACAAGGTTGTCGGCCTAAACTATATGCAAATAAACTCATGCCAAGAACTAAAGGTCGAAAATTTAAAAAAGAAAGTTCCCGACCCAACTTGCTTTCACAAAAAAACATATTCCCGTTGAGAGCAAATAAGGAGTAAAAATACAATAATTTTAAAAGATTGGGACCAAATAAGTGAGCAAAAGTTTTATTCGAAAAGAAATGCAAAACATAGTCGTATATCGTAAAGATGAGCAATGCCAAAACTAAATAAGAATATATATATATATATATATATATATATAAAGATAACTACAATGATAAAGGGACATTTAATACACTCGATAAAATAAGACATTTTATTATAAACTGATAAGTCAAACAACTATATGAGTCAATGTTAAAAAAAAAGTATTACAAAAAAATTACAAAGATGATAAACAAAAAAGAATGGTTACCCAAACATCTATGATCTTATCCTTGTCTTTGACAGCACTAGGGGTGGTCGGTCGAGTCAACTCCTCATCACCATCTAAGATGTCCTTGACCAGAACAAGGCTCTTTTGTAAAAGTCTTTGTCAACATCAAAATTCCCTTCATCAAGAGGAATCTTGTAGAAATATACAGCTTGTTGGAAGGTCTTCTCGAACCCAACAACATACTGTTCAAGGATGAAGTTTTATTCGTTACGTAGGTCCTTTTGCAACCGCTAATTTTTTCCTTGCTTAGCGTGATGAACGAGAGCCATGTCAGTCAAACTCTGCTTCAAGCCTTCAACTTCCACTAACACCTTATTTAGTTTCACTGATAACTCTTTCTCCATCTCCTCGAACAATAGACAATGTTGATGCCAAGACTCCCTATCAATCTTCAGCCAAGTTGAGTTTCGAGCTCCTTACTTTTGTTAACCAAGAGTGTGTTGACATCCAAAGAAATCTAAAGGAAGGTTGTCGAATCCAACAACTTGGTCTTTAAAAAATCCACCTCTTCCAAGCTCTTGGACCTCATTAGATTGGAACCCATTCGCTTGCCAAGAATAAGAGTCTGAGAGCATAACTACATAAATGCGTCATGAAGCACCTCCGCCATGGCTAAGACATACATATCTTGTTCCAATGGGTTTAAGCTAGTCGACACTATCTCAACCAAGTGCATGCCATGACTTAGAAAGTCACAACTTAACGAACTTGCCACAACATCCGAAACACGATAAGTCCTCTTAGGAGGTCAATTGGACGATGACATGTCAAAATAGTAGTGTGTCGACTTCACTCTTTCCTTGTCCATTGAAACTTTCTTTGATTTTGGTGGAGGACTCAACTCAGTGGCAAGTAGGCTCAGTGACTTCAACATCTCATTTTCCATTCTAGGGGTCCTAGACCTACCACTTCATCCTCAACTTTTTAAAGTAGGTCTTCTCAACCTTGGGATTTGCATACACCATTATCTCTGTAAAAAGAAAACCTAAGTCAACTACAATAAAAAAGAAACACCAAAAGATAAATGAACATATCATTGACATTGTGGAAACAAATACGCATTGAGGAGTTGTCAGGTAGGGATTTTATGAGGAAGCTAGTCCAAGACGACCAAGGTCTCTAACTTTTCCTCGATTATCAACGACCTCGACCACACATGATATTGTGCAGGATTCTTAGTCTAATAGAATGGAACTTAAGGTTATCACCATCATAGAAATATTGGCAAGTCTCCTCCCTCACCACGAGGGGAGGGAGGGATGAATCAAAGCGACAAAGGCCTCAACACCTCAACATCACAATCAAGATACCACACAATCATCACACGTTTAGGATTATGGCTTAATCAAGTGATTATAATGTTAAACTAACTCAACCCCTAAATCGTGATTAAAAGGATACTTGGACTTATTTAAACCTCCCTTGATTGCCTATACAGGTTAAAGCCTGATACAAACGGTATAAATAGGTAAACATTCTAAAAGAAACACACATCTTGATTTATTTAAGAATAACCCTATCCATAGTTCACACTTTTTCTTTGAATACTAACTTGAATGTCAGAGTGTCATTACAAGTATACTGTAAAAACTGAAAACCAAGACAAAAAAACTAAAGATCGAGACCAATAACCAGAAAAAAAAATACTTAGCTTACAAGTTATATAAATTAATTTGATTACACAACAGAAAATATTAAAAACTATAAAATTCTTTATTTAAATGTGATAATATTTATTTTCGAGATTCTAGATAATATTTAAATTCTTTATTTAATATGCAATAATATTTATATTCTTTATTTAAATATGTGATAATATTTAATGCATGCCTAACTCCTCTTACCAATATTTGTCTATGTACCTGTAAAATACACAGGTTATCATACATAACTTTTTTCAATTAAAGACATGGATATGTTGGTTTGTTTGGTTGCGTAGTTTGGGTCAATCAACCAAACAAGCGCAATATATATATATATATATATATATATTTGTCTTACCATAAAGAAAAATATATTCACTTTGTTATTCTCCGCTTACAACATCTCAAATACTTATATTTGTAGGATTTATATTAAAATATTCTTTTATTAATAAAAAAAAACTCATAATAAAATTTCATTAAAAATAATCTATGTTTCATGATCATATAATATCTCAAAATACAACAAGTAAAAAATATTTATATAACAACACTAATGAATTTTCTTGTGTTATTTAAAGAATGAGTAAATATATTTTTAATTAAAATTAAGGTGAAAATATATTGAGAACCACTGGAAAGATGTATTAATCCCTTATCTGTTGATTCGAATAAAGGTATTCATTAACATTTTTGTTTTAATTGTCAGTGGAAGTTACTCGGAGCCATTAAACCATATAGGTAAAACAATTTGTATTTAAAAGATATCATTGGTAATGTGACGATTTTAGAAAACTCACTAGTAATACAAAATATATTAAAAAAATGTGATAGTTGTTACTATGAGAACTTTTTCAAATTTTTGTTTTCTTGTCTTCCATAAAAACAATAGAGAAAAAAAAGTGACATGTAATATTATAAGAGTTATATTTCCATCAAATTTAGAGTTTTCCTTTGATAAGAATTTTGTTCAATGAATCTGACTGCTATAACAAACAACAATTGAGATATCCTCAATCTTTTGTTATTTTTTTTTCGTTCATATTATCCCATGTTCTCTCTTATCTCATGGTTCCTCCTTTGTTAGGTTGCGATTTCACATTCTCTATTGTTCCTTCTTGTCACGTGTTCCTTCTCTTTGTTAGGTTGCAGCTGTGAAAGACAAATGCTACATAGAGATAATAAGACAAATAAGAGGTGACACGAATGTTACTACCTACATGCACCACCGATTGATCTAATTTTCTCTAATTAAAACAAGTCACCGTTTTCCTCCAAACTACCTTAGTCATAATTTTAAATTTCTATGAAGAGAAAAATAATTTAATGTTAACTTAAGGAAAATTAAAAATCAGATTCTAATTTCTAAAAATCATATTGTAAAACTTATGTAAATTATTTTATGATTTTTTTTCCAGAAGTTTGTCTAACCGACAAACTAGATACAGTTGGTTAACATTCTACGGCTAAGCTCAAAATTTTCAAGCACATTATTAACAGATTAATTAAATTTTAATCGCTTCTGAATAGAGTGAAATTAGTTTAAGGAAAAATTTTAGAACATTAGCATACTGTATCTACGGAAGAAAAAAAATCATGAAATAAAATATACGAGCTAAAAGTGCAATTAACTCAATATATTTTTGTATTTTCTATAACCCCGGTATAAATTTTAATGTTGTGTAACTTTTTTGTTTCTTTTATCTCTGTGAGAATAGAAAATTGAAAATTTGTGCACAGGTTTTATTTGGGGGTCCTACCAATGATCAAAAATATTTTATATTTTAACACACATGACAATATATGCTCACTTTGAGAACAAGGTGGTCTAGCCTTTAGAAATTTGAGATTATTGAATCTTTACAACCCAGCATCATAAGGTATCGTAATTTTATTGTATGAATATAGTACTCCATAAAAGATCACAAGTATAACCAGGAAGAGAATTGGTTTATGATATAAAAATTGTCAATAGAATGTTAACAATATTGACCTAGCAATATAGATAAGGACTTGGGTTTGAATTTTCATTGTTAGTGTGAAGATCTTATAGATAGATAATCTATATAAATACTCATGTATATGCTCAGAGTTTGGAAGACAATTTCTCTCCAGTGAAGATTTCAGATTCAATTCACCCAAACTAGTTAGAAAAAAAAAAAAAAAAAAAAAAATAAAAAGGAAAAAAAAACAAAACACCAAAAATATATAAAAAAAAAAAAAAAAAAAAAAAAGTGATGTGTGCATCTGTTCCATTCCCAGATTGAGGAGCTCACAAATTTCTCTCAACAAATCATAACTGTTGTGAGCTCTCAAGTCACAAATCAAAGGGGATAAACTCAGGTTCTTGGCAAATAGATATCCTCAGAGGTGGCAGGACCCATATAACCTAGCAGATATGTACTTGATAACAACTAAAAAGAGCACCATTAATTGTGCCTCACCAAGTGATGACATGTTTGGTCAAATTCTACAAACTTTCTAAAAGAGTAGATATAAATAAAAACAAATAAACTAAGTTTCTTTATAACCTAAAAATAGTTTTTAATTAATTTATGAAATTGTTACAGTAGAATTTCCCTGATTTCTACTTTTTTGTATGGATAAATTTATTTTATTTTATTTTATTTTCTAATTTTTCTCTGTTTTTCCAGAGAAAATTGTTCGTTCAAGCATTTCATCAAACAGTATCTATTATCCCTTCTCCTAAACTTTAAGATTCAGAAAAAAAAAGCGTTTAGTAGGGTACTACAGTGTTGTTAAAATAGATACAGGTACGAAGGCAAGGACATCATGATTAGAGAAGCTAAAACGAGAAATACGAAAATACCAATCGTCCGTTGTTTTATATCGGAGGAGAAAGGGAACAGAAAGAACCTGGTGTTGTTATGGATCCTACAACAAGACACAACACAATATACAGATTGAACAGAAAACAAGGACGTTATTTGATTGGGACAATTTTGAGATATGACGAAATTGAAAATACATGAATGGGAAAAGTTCAGGTGTCGGCGACGTCATCAGAGGCGGTTTGAGAAGCAGAGACGTCCGGCAGGTCGTCGGCGGGTTTAGGAGCAGCAGCGTCGGGAACGTCGTCGGGGTCACGAGCGGGGTCGGACTTGTCGACGGAGGCACGTGCCTTGGAGAGGAAGGGTTTGAGAGCGAGCTCTATTGCGAGCCACGCAAATGCTAGGGCTCCAGCCACCACCACCGCTTCTTTGGTCTTCCCCATCCTGATACTGTTGCTGCTGATTCTGATAATATTCCCTTCTCTCTCTCTTCTCTCGATTCTTAATGTATGCAAGATTGCGTCTCACACTGTTTACTCACCACCACAATTTTCAAAACCTTAGCTTCTTCTGCACTACAGACAACTTCCTCTGCCTCTTCCTTGTTCTATCTTTCACACCTACCAACCATTTTTATACTGATATATTTTTATTATTGTAATTATATAGTGACTTTTTTTTAACAAAGTAATTGTTATTTTATTTAGGTAAAATAAATAAATATATCATGTAATTCTTTCCCTGTAACTGTATAATAACTGTCTCTTTAACTGATTTTGTTTTCATTTAACAAAAATGTCAATGTAAAAATACGACAATGACTTTCTTTTTACTACCAATAATAATCATAAATAAAAATATTTATAATATTAATACAATAATAAAAGTTTTACCCTACTCAATAAAGCCAATTACATAAATAATACTACGAGAAGTGCTAGTAATATACTTTTTAAAGAAACTTAATTTTTGATTAAATTTATTAAAAATTATTAAAACAAAAGGAAGAATAAAGAAATAAAAAAAAAAAAACTATGTTTTTAATGAAGTTCCACAAATAAAAAAGCATTTAAAGATGTTATTAACTTTTGTAAATTATTATTGAACTCAGCTACAGACAAAACCTTCGTGTAGCCAGACTAAATTTTAAAGAGATGATCTACCATAACATGTCCTTACCATTTTTCTTTTCTAGTGTTCTTGTTTTTTTTTTCTCCGCCTCTTTTTAAAAGGCTAAGATTGTGCAATATACTCGCTATTTCCTATAGGGTTTCCAATAACCATCTTTACACTACTTACGTCTCAGAAATGTGAAATGCAATTGAAAAATAATTTAATGCATATTTCATCCCTAAACTGCCATATGTGGTAACAAGGTTTATTTTCATAATAATTTCAAGGTCACGTCTCAAATTAACTCTAGTTGAGAAAAAAAGCCTTCTTAACAGAATCTGAAAATTAAATTAGTTTAGCTTTTAAATTTTGAAATTAAACTCATTGGATAATAATCTAAGTAATACACTGTCGAATTAATTTACTTTAGCTTTTAAATATGGATCAAATAAGCAAGCATTAGTTGTTTTTGGCGCGTTTTGACATGAAAGATCAACAAAGGATGGATTGCTGAGAATCCAAACGGGCACTCAACTCAATTTTTATCAGATATTGTAAAAGTAATAATATTTTGACATTACTATTCATCTTTAACACCATTTAACACTAATATATATTATTATTTTATTTATATATAATATTTTATTAACAAAATATAGTATCAAATAAAAATATAATATGAACAGTAATGTCAAACAACTAGTATTTTCCATATTGTAATAATGTTAAAAAATTATAAGTAAAATCAAATCTCAGAGTAACATGATGGTTTTCTCTCTCCCTCTTAAAAATGACTCGAGTTTAATATTGCATGTCTAAAGTATTCCATTAACACAACCAGCTCTACGAACAAGGGCTATCATCGATAATTCCTATTGCTTCACCTTGCCCCATAAACCTACACATATATATAGGCAGATTCTCAGCTGAAATATGACAATTATCCAACAGGGAGAATTATACAAGGGAACTTCAAAGCATTGATGCAAGAAAATGGCAACGTGAACAAAGTCTGCATGGCTAACTTAACAACAGGTCAATAGCACTTCTACAACGTCTTTAAAACTCATCAGAAAATTTCCCTACAATACAAGTACAACCAAAGGCCACAAATTCTGTAATTTGCAATTTAACGGCCTCGACCACGGCCACGTCCACGCCCTCTTCCCCGACCTCGCCCCAAAGGCTTCCCTGCAAATAACATCAAAACATTGAAAACCAGAAATCCAAATATAACAGTCAACCTGAACATAATTGGCCTCCGAAAAAACAATCTACTTCTAGTGTCAGTTAAATAATACAGTACCAGCGGTTGGCTTCTTGGGCTTGATCCTTGGAGCCTCTTCAACTAGTAATGTCTCAAGATTCAAACTGTCAGGAAGGATATAATAACGAATGTTGTTGCCTCTCACACTCAGATGATCCAAAGTAACTGGGTTTTTCCCTTTCAGAGTTAGTTTAACTGTTTTTAAATGTGTATTCATACTGATATCAACACCTGTAATATATTAACAAATCCATGGGTAAGCACAACTAAAGCTACAAAATACTTCTCATGCCATCCCAAATAAGAGTTAAGGGCACCAAAATGCTAAACTCACCATTAGAAAAGAGCTGATATGTATTTATTAGTTAAAAGTAAAGACAGTGAAATTCATTGATGCTTAATTTGATTTCGTTTGAAGAATATGTATGTTGGAACAGGTATTAAATATAAGTAGTTAGTAGTTAGTGGTTGTATTGGAAAATTGCTCTTGAACACAATGGTACATGGGACTTAGTCCCTCCTCCACCTAAAAAGAAGGTTGTTGGTTGTCATTGGGTTTATGCCATTAAAGTTGGGCCAAATGGTGAAGTTGATCGCTCAAAGCTAGATTGGTGGTCAAATGATATACTCAGATTTATAACCTTGATTACGGTGATGCGTTTTCTCCCGTACCCAAAATGACTATTGTACATCTCTTCTTTGCCATGACAACTACACGTCATTGGCCTCTCCATCAATTAGATATAAAAAATGTTCTTTCATGGTGATCTAAAGAAGAGATTGAAATGGAGCAACCTCCAAGTTTTGTTGCTCAAGGGAAGTTTGGCTTGGTTTGTAAGTTACATCAATCTGTCTATGGTCTCAACCAATCGCCTCATGCTTGGTTTGACAAATTCAGTCACATTGTTCAAATCTCTGGAATGAAACACAGTGAGGCAAATCATTCAATTTTTTATTGTCATACCTCACGTGGAAAATGTGTTTACTTGATTGTGTATGTTGATGACATAGTTATTACAAAAAATGGTGCTGCTAGAATCCCACAGCTAAAAGAACACTTGTGTAATCACTTTTAGACCAAAGATCTTGGAAGTCTCAAATACTTTCTAAGTATTGAAGCGGCTCAATCAAAGGACGACATTGTAGTTTATCAAAGGAAATATGCTTTAGATATCTTGGAAGAAACAGACATGAATGTAGACCAGTAGATATCCCTATGGATCCAAATTTTGACTTATTGCGTTGGCAACTAAAGACAACAGACGTGATATAATTTATATAGAGTTTTCTAAATGTGTGTGTGTGACTAAGCCAAACTAAATCCAAAAGAAGCTTGTTCAAAAGAAAATTTCACAAAACAAACAGCAAGGGGTCTAAATTTAATTGAAAGAACGAGGAGAATGGTATATGTAACCCAAATTTGGTATAGGTAAGGCAATAAAACAGTTGTGTATCATAACATGAAACAAGAGTAAAGGACAAGCCTCAATAAGATGCAGGTGGAATATAGCTAATCTAAATTACAGCATCATGAAAAATTACTCCAGAGGCTACAAGGCTAACTACTGTCATGGTACCATATAAATAAGTTTCAAAAGATTTGCCTCAAAAGTGAGGTATCCAGACTCCATAGTTCAAAATGCATCTTACAAAAATGTCATAAGCAACAGATATCTTCCTACTGTTCCAAGTTTAGAATTTAAACTTAAAAACAGTAATTAATTACATTTTTTAGAGAAGATACTTTAGTGAAATTTTTAAAGGAGAGAAGAGGGTCGGGAAAAATAAGAGGACAGGGTAGAAATTATGGATACAACACAGGACATATAATAATATGAGGTAGAATACGGACACAGATACACCCAATTTTAAAAGTTATAGGACAAAAGATGGATATAATACAACAGATAAATTACTTGAAATTTAACATATATTTTAAATTGAAGGAGAGAATTTATGTTTAAAAAATGAGAATGGGTCATTCTAGATGGAGTATGATGTTAAAAATTGTCCACTTAATGTGTTACTTCAAACAATGTTGGTATAAAAAAAAAAACTTTGAAAGTAGAAAAATTATAAGAATGCAACTAAAAGTATTGAAAGTGTCTGCATTTACCCAACACAGAAAAAAATCCAATGTGGTTACAACATGACACGGTTACCATCTATAAGTGTTTGAGCTTCTTAGAGGACATGACATGACAGAAAAAGACAAGAAAAATATTCATTCATAACATAAGGTGTGACAGTAAAAAGAGCAAGTTGAAACATGAAGAGAAATCACGAATTCAGGAAAGCTGTTCAATCTCCCTATCATGTCAATTCAGGAAAAAGCCACAGCATACAACCAAAAAATGGTCTGTCCCACCATAAGTTTGGGAGCAAAGAGTAGAGAGGTTTCAAACTTAAAAATTCCAGATCATATTACTATGCAGTAAGTTGCAACCTATCAGGCTGATGACAGAGTTCCCATCTTATTGACTCGTAGAAACAGGGTAAATAGCTATTCACTTTGACATGACATGAAGATGTTAACGAAGAAATCCCAAGTAAAAAAAGGCATATACCAACTGTAAAATATAACTGAAACTAAAAAGGAAAGTTGAACATAAGTGAAGAAATGGATCTTAGTTTTAGCATTGCCAGTAATGCTTTGCAAGTAATACATGATTATGATTTTTTTCTTGGGATGAGAGATTGTCGATTATGATAAACCTCCATTAGCAACACAGCAATTTAATAGCATACATGAAATTATTAAGAATATCCAACAGATTTTATTCAAATTGATCAACCTAAGTATAGATAATCAGAATCTCTGTACTTTACATTGATATATTTATATGGACAAGTGGTCTTCTGTATATAATAGAGATAGCTTGGATGGGTATCAAACTGTAGCATCGCAAGCATAATTACAGACACTGCGGAATGCGCACATGTAATCTGACCTCTCAAAAGAATGAGTAATTTATTTACATACAGCCAACCAAACTGCCTCTGCTTGACTTTCTTCGAGCGCAAAGTTTAGACATGTGAAATCTCGTCATTTATAGTTCCCAAAATACAAAAAAAAAATGAAAATCCAGGGCAACAATTAGAAAGTGCAATGAAAATCTGCATTAGGTTTAGCAATGGAGAAAACAAGCGAGCATCCCTGCAGCATGCCATTCGCAACTAATATCCAAGACCGAAAGCTTTAACGCTAAATCTTAACATACAGGTTTAAGCGCAAAGCAAAACTAGGGTTTAACACAGGCAGCAGCAAAATCAGGCGGTGGAGAGGAAAACCAATCAAAAAGAGAAGAGTACCTGTAATGGTGCCGTGAACAACAGTGCCATTCTTAAGCTCAATCGAAACGGTTTCGTTGTTCAGCTTCATGAGAAACCTGTTCCAGTTTTACACGCATTTTAGCATCAGATTGAAACAAGAAAAAAAAAAAAAGAGACGGAGAAAATAAAAAGGAGAAATGAGAATGAGAACGAAGATGTGACACCTGACGAGCTTCATGGTGGGAGAGAGGACGGTGAGTGAGTGAGTGAGTGAGGGTTTTGAACACGAGTCGCGGGTGGCTGCACTACACGTTTGTTTTAGAGCCTAAAAACCAAACACGTAGAAGATGTAAACAGCGTTTATAACTACTCCTTACTATTCCCCCACACTCCTCACTCAAACAAAATGGTAAATAGTACAAAGTAAAAAGATGGTCTATAAAATAAATAGTTTTTTTAAAATAAATTGTTATACCAACATTTTAGTTTATATATAAAACACGACACCAATGTTGTCTTGTATAACTAATAGTCATAATAAATAAATACTTTTCACATATATACTATATATTTTATCAAAATTCATATTAAAAGTGTACTTGAATACATAAAGTATATTTTATATTTATAATAACAAATTTATGTTAACACAAGATTTCTGGAGTATTTTTACTTTTAAAATATTAAAAATTAATTCAAAAACATATATTTTGAAAAGATAAGAGATTTAAAAGAAATTCAAAACATTATTTGTTTTAAAAAAAACTTATTTAAAAATGTGATATTAGATTACGCATTAAATCTACTTGTGACTAAAAGTTAAGAAAGTACCTCAACAAGTCTCATTTTATGCATGAAAAACTCTTCAGAGAAAATTTCATTTTCAATTGTTCAAATGCTTAAATGAAGATCAAGACCAATACTTTTTTTTGGAGTTACATCAAGGAATAAACAAGACGTACTCAAGATCCCAGACACATGGTAACGAGGGTTTTTAAGAGTAGGGTACTACTAGCCCAGTCTTTGAAATGATACTCATACATTTACCTAAAAATGTCAAAAACATCAGAAGTTTGACTCTCTTCACTTACACCCTCCAAAAGAGCTTCATTCGGTAGTCACTTCCTACCCATTTATAACACGAGAATAAACATCTTCCATCCATCCCCACTAACAAGATTGAAAGGAACTGTTTTGGTTGAAATACAAGAGGGGTGAATTGGATTTCAAAATCTTTTCCAAAAACTAGTTGACCTTTTAAGAAATTCAAAGTTGTTTAATAAACTGGATCTTTATTGACTTTACTGAGCAAGACAGTAGAATGAACCAGTAAA
>Ga0099824_1003143_pt1 | contig 24131 bp, 11 predicted proteins | sample SiratrowhiteBW_FD_76837 | JGI IMG/M metagenome (GOLD analysis project Ga0099824, IMG submission 76837) | Root nodule microbial communities of legume samples collected from California, USA - Siratro white BW | ecosystem: Host-associated > Plants > Roots > Nodule | place: USA: California...
ATTTTTTTTTTTTTATTTAATGAGATATTTTGGTATGGTTATTTTTTTAGATATATTATTTCTTAAAATTTTTTTTTTAATAATAAAATTTGTTGTTTCCCTCGTTTTTTTTTTTTTTTTTTACCATACTAGTCTAAAATCTGTCATGCATTAATTATTTTTTTATCAGAATATTCTTTAATTATATGTTTTTTTTTTCATATAGATGAATTAACGTTTGATGTTATTTGAAAGTCTAATCTTGTTTTGTGTAAAGAGTATATTGAAAATTTTACTTTTCTAATTACATGCGCATATATTGCTGACAACAAAAATTTACATGTACATAATGAAAAGTTAAAACAATAAATATATATTAATGATAGAGGGGCTAAAAAAAGTAAAAAGTGTTTGAAAAAATAATTACAAATTGTTTCAACACTGTTAGGGATAATTTAAAAAAAACATAAATTTAAAATAAGTTTAGTTCTACTAATTAAATTAACTAGTTTTTAATTTCTCTGAATTATTTAACAAAATCGTATATTAGAGATCAAGAGAGAGTATCTAAGTCAATAAACTTAATATAAAAGCTTTATATTATTAGTATATGAACTATTTTCTCTTATTTTTATTAATTGTTTTGAATATTTTTCATTTACTGCTTAAATATTTCATACATGGTTGAATAAAGTGAAATAAGATTGTTGTAAAATATTTATTCATAAAAATATACAATTGAAGATAAAATGTTGATGGTGAAATTTGAAATTGTAGATTTTTGAAATGAAATAAGTTAATGGTGTCTCAGTCTCATTCTTTGTATTTTTTTTACCAGCTTCACAGTAGTATTTTTTTACCAGCTTCACAAATCAAGCAAAGATAATTAATATTTTGAAAACATTTGTATGTAAGGGAATTTTAGGGTAGACATTTATGTATCTAAAAGCTAATTTATTATAGAAAAGAGGTTGTTTTCTTTCCATCTTATCTTCTTTCTTCTACATTAAATTGTTCTTCGTGTATAGAATTTCTTGACTTCTGATTCTTTCATTTTATATTTTTTTTTGGTCAAGGTTCTTGTTGTAGCATAGAAAGAGATATATATGCAACATATCTAGAAAACTTTCATTATAAGTCATCGCAACAGAATAAAAACATAATGCATTAGAGATAGAAGATATGTTTATAGATTTCATTTCATATAGGTTAAGGTAAACAAACTTTAATAGTAGAAAAAAGTGATTGATGATTAGAATTAAAAGATTCATCTCATACCAGAATTCACTAACTATGTTTATAGTATCTCAACCTAAAAATTTTTTATAGGTCAATAAAACCCTCAACTCTTGACTATTTTTTAATAATGTTATATGAACACCATTTTCACTCATTAATGCTGAAATATATGTTATTTTAATCTTAATTGCGACCTTATCTATCACCCTCCACTAACTAAGAGTATTTACCAGTTTCAACCCACACTTTTCTGAGATATTCTTATTATGCTTAAAGTTTTGACAACTGAGAGTCAAAACATCATATAAAATACCTCAGATTAATTACATAGTGTGAGGTCATTTTTGTATGTTAATAATAAACTCCTTTGGACAACTGCATCAATCTCAATAGAAGAATGTTATTTTTCATTGAGTTTGTAATTCCTACTCAAGTTTTTAGTTGAGCAATTCCAAATATTTTCTTCCTTCTATTACATCATTTCTAAAAATGACATTATTTTTATATTTCTATATATCTCTCATTATTGTCATTTACATTATTTTCCAAATTTTATTTCCTTTTTTATTCAGGCCTGACATTTTAAATTGACAAAGATGTGTTTTGATAGTTAGGCAAAGTTGATCTAATGTGAATCCACTTGTTACATAAGTTCCATATCAACCTATTTATTACATTAATTACAGCCTTTGGTCCGGTGGCCAAATTTATGGAAGACATTAATTACATTTACTAGTTCCGATTTGACGATTTCCTAATTGTGTTTTTTTATGAAATTAAAGTTATATCCATCCGGTATCTAACTTTTACTGCCTCGCATTCTCATACTACTTCTTAAATTTTTTTATTTTTTTTTAAATAGAGCTATGAATTTATTATTGTCTTCCCCTTTTACTCTTGAGAAAGGTATATCATCAAGATTTAGGTTAATTTTTTCTTTTTCTTAAAACTGATTCAGGTTAATTTAGGTCGGTGTGTAACTCTTTGTACAACATTATAAATTTAGTTTAACAAAATCTTATATGGTATAAATATAGTGAGTATCTTACAGTGTGACTCTTTGAACATAAATAGGAATAACTAATAATATTCTATAAATTATTTATACATTTGAAAAAAAATATTTTATATGAAATAATATTTCAAATAATATACACTCTATCTTTCTAAATTTTAAATTCTAAAAAAGTTAAAATCTTTTAATTTCTTTATAATTGTATATTACAAATATTACTAAAGGCTTTATTTTTCGTAGCTCTCACTCTATTTTATGTTTTCTTGATGGTGATTGGAAATGCATCTTCATGACCTTAAAGCCATGTTTGAATAGTGGAAAATGATAAAGTGATTTTTTTGGTCGAAAACAATCATAAAATCATTAAACATGTCCTTTTCTGCAATGACTTGCTTTCATGAGTTGCCAAGATTCTTCACCCAATTTTTGTTAAATGCAAAGGTAAATTGTTTGAAAGCATTACTTTTTCGAGTTCTCGATTGCTAGTCAAAACCCAATTACCATGTTCTCAATTGAAGTGTCACTGAGTTTGGTTCCACACATTTGTGTGAATCAATGTGCTTCACTTTTTCCTTTTCATTTGGGGGAAGAAAATAAATGTACCTGCACAATAGGTGTTGGTGAGAATTTCCTTTTTATATTCTAGTATCTTCTATTTCCAATATTATTTCAAAACTATCTATAAAAAAAATACTATAACACTCAAGTCAAATACAAGTAAATCAATTATTAGGTGATGGATAATCACAAATATATGTTTTTTTTAAGTGTCTGACCCTTTATATAGTAATTTGAGTGAGCAAAAGGATCAAAGGATAGTATGGTTATCACAATGTTTTATATATAATTATTTGTTAATTTTATTATAAATATAAAGATAACTTTATTTCTTAATTAGAAATAAGTTTGATTGAGTATTTTGAGTAATATAGAAATTTTCTATGGACAAATTGGAACAAATTTACTTTATTAAGAGTAGAAAATATGAGTAAATATTTTTTGTGAAGTTGAATTCAACTTGATTAAGAGTGAATAAGTTTGTGACAAAATCGAATCGATCAGATTTATTAGTGCAATATGCTTAATTGCGCTATATTTACTTTTTATTACTTATGTATATATATGAATTGTGAAAGTTTGATTTCATATATTTTTCTATAAATACTTAAAAGTAGAAGAAAAAGAAAGAAAACAATCTAAAACTCACAATATTTATATAAAAATTCTCTCATATTAATTCTTTTAAAATTTATTTTTGAACTTATTTATCAACTAATTTTAATTTATAAAAACATATTTTTTTTTCTTTTCCTTTTCCTTTCTATACATGTTTTCTATATTGCGTAATTTTGCTTTTCAATTCCGTTAACACGTTAATCAATATTATTTTTTGTCCGTTTTATTTTAATTAAAGGCAATGAATATATTTAAATTGTACTAATTTGGAACTGTTCTTGTTTTAGTCTATGTATGTCTATATTCTGATCTTTTAAAATATATCGAAAATAAACTCTCTTTATCTGTTTTCTACGATTCTAAGTTTTTAAGTTTGCTAGTTTCATTCTCCCAGTTTATATTGAGGTGTTTCTGTCCTAGCATATTCGTGTAGGAATAATAAGTACAATATGAGATAAGTATTCTTATGTGTCTATGTTTATTTTTTCACAACATCTTATATCTTAACTAGCTTTTGAATTTACTAATTTTCATACTAAACATATAATTATAGATACCACTCTTGGATATAGTATAAAAAATTAGAACATAACCCTTTTTCTTTAAATAAAATAGTTTGGTTAATTTCTACATACATTATTAATGTAAAAAATGAATAAATAATGAATTCAGTACAATAAATATTAGAAAAAAAGAGAGAAGAATCTTAAAATAGGATTTTGATTTCATTAATTTTATTTAAATTCAGTTAATAATTAAGAGTTGAGCAGTCATATGGTTTTTAATAATTTTAAAATTTTTTCATTAAAAAATTAACATTATCATGCAATTAACATTGATCATCTTTGCCTTTTCTTTATAAATTTAAATTTTTTAGTGATTTTCTTCAATTTTAATAACCTTAATTTTTTTAATAAATATATAATAACTACTATAAATCAAATACTTGTTTCAAATACCTAAATCATTAAGGAAGTTCAAACGAAATTAATGAAATTAATTTTTTTTTACTAAATTTATTCTTTTTTTATTATACCAAAAACAAAATATATCATTACTTTTCATATTGAATTAATTATTTTCTAAGAAAATATTTGTTAACTAATAATTACAAATTATATTATTCCTAGTTTTTACGATAATTGTTATAAAAATTAAATATATTATACATTATAATAAGTCTTTATATTATATTGTGCTTGTTTTTTTTAACTATTAGCATATTCAAATGAAATTCCAATGTTTCTTTTATACTTTTAGTTAATTATATCTCTTTTATATTATTATTCTTCATTTTTTAATTTTTAAAATTATCAATCATTGCCTCTTCGTGAGTCCTGCAGTAACTATAATAACAGTTTCATAAATTTAGTAACATTGACTATATATATATATATACACACACACGTGGATCGATGAATTTATATAGTTACGTTCACTAATAAAAATTTCTTTTATATTTACGACTTTCCTATTATGGATGAATTTTTCATGATTAAGAATATCATCATCTAAACGTTTGTTTATCTATATCTTCTTTCCATTTGAGAGGAATTTGGATTTGGTTATTAATATATGTAATATAGCCTTTATATTTTTTTTAAGCATTCAGGCCCCTTTAAGAATAGAAGAATGGTGGTATGTTTACATCTTTCTAAAACCATCTTGTTCCCTAACACTGCTTACGTTCATCATGAAGATATTGACTCAAATGATCACTTGAGGTGTTCTTTTATACCTTGCATATATTGATTTTGTCGTTTTTTATAAGATTAACTAGATTATCTCTTAAATTTAACTAATAAAACTTAGACTATCAAAAATGAAGTTTTTCTTTTAATATACTAACTTCATTATGCCAATAATTTTTTTTTAGTCACACCTTCTCCACTCTTTTTCATTTGAAACTCCATTTCATCCACTTGTCGTATTCTCTTCTGTTATTCCCTTCATTGTTTGAGCATACATATATTTTTTTATCCATCCTCACCCATTTTGTTCTTCTCCCAAATTTTCTTTTTGTGTTGATCAATTCTTACTTCCTACAATTGTTTGTTTGATTTTGATAACTCTTAAATTTGGATCTATTAACACGAATCTTTGATGAAAAATGCTCTTATTCTAATTGTCATCTTTGTGATTTATTCTTGGATGGATGATGAAGGAGTTTTGATGAGCGGAAGCCAATTCTTAAAACTTAAAAGATGTTTAATAGATTGATGTGGAAGTAAGGAATTTGTGAGAGTGAGAAATGAGACCAACTCATTAGAAAAGAGTATACGCTAAGTCTAGAAAGAGATTAACCTAGGAGAACTAAGAACAAGTAGAATGACAAAAAATGGACAACATTTCATTATTAATTCCAATTTAATTTTTACATGTAGTGGACACTTTTATTTATAAGTCAAAACTTCTAAAAAACTCTCAAATGAGAATATGGCAAGTTATGAATGAAGAGGATCCTCTCTATTGAGAGAGTGCAATGTGGCAATGAAGCATGGAAGACATGTGGTGCCACCTAGTCCTAGCCTGCATGGTAAGCTAGGGTTTTAGACCTAGGCACAAGCTTCCCTCTCCTAATGTTAGGGGTTTGTCTTACAAACCTTGGCCCAAAAAATAAGACCCAAAATTAAAAACCCTATACTACCTTAGCCCAAAATCCAAGACCCAAATTTCAAATCGTACACTACCTTGACCCAAAATATAAGACTCAAATTATTCTAACTATCTAAACAATTTATATAATTAGAAGACTTCTCCTTGATACTCCATGTTTTCCATAGTGATGTGATCTCTTTAGAATTAGATTCGACCCGAACAAATAGTTAGAGGCCCAAACAGACTCAAATAGGCTCAATCTTCTGAAAAACTCTTGATCCACCTAATATCTCTTTGTCCTCTTTATTCTTTAACTAAGATGACTGAGGCATATTTCATAAATCTTCATATTATGAATCCATATTACATCTAGTCTTTTCTCAAGTTCTACCTCATTGTCAACTTTTGTGTATCTCACAAAGTCAAATCTTTGTCCTCTCTTATGTACATTTCTTGTTATAAATACTTTTAATACACTTTTCTACATTTGGAATGTTTTTCACATATCAAACTTGTCAAAGTTCACCAACAAATGTATGAATAAATACAATGTTCCTCTCATTCCTTTTGTTTCTTGTCTTTAGGCAACTTCAACGAACTTATATAAAATTTAAAGACGTTATGTAATTAGTGATGTGGATGTGTGATACTATGTTCACTTAATTTACTCTTAAAATATCATTGACCTTAATTTTTAAGTAATGCATAATTTTTAGACATACCAAAATAAATTTCATGTTAAGGAGTATAAGATGTAGGAGTGTTCTCTTTAAACTCTTCTTCGTATTCCAACACACAATTCCAATATTCTGACTCTAAATCCATTAAGATAACATGGTTAAAATTGTACTTTAAAAGTTTATATCTCTATTACAATTTTATTCTTACATATTATCTCAATAAATTTAGAAATATATATATATATATATATATATATATATATATATATATACTTATGTCTAATCAATGACTCAGCCTAAAACCTCCATTTGCCGAAGTAGGACCTGTAACGCTTCAGACTAGCAATTTATCTTACACTCTATAACGTTCACAATCCATAAGTCAACGTTAGGCATATCCATTATACTATTCTACTTATTCTGTATCGAAATTTTGAAACATTAATCAAACAGTATATTATTACAAGTGTTTAGAATAAACAGAGAGATGCATTTTGTTTTCTAACATATGTATCCCTAAGCCATTCTTGCACTGAAGAAAGCTTATAGGTGCTGTCACTGTGATTTAAGTGTAAGATCCAACTTAAATTAGTTCTTTCAAACTAAATTTTACAATAAATTGGCTTTAAGAAACTAAACAGGACTATTATTCAGTTTTCTAAATTGTTTTAAACTATTCCAAACTGAATGATAATAAATTGTTTTATTTTGTTTTCAAAATAGAGATAAATTATCTACTTTTTTATATTGCTAGCATCACTCAATTTTTTAATTGTAAAAACGAATTTTTAATTCTAATTGAAAATATTACTAATACTTACGTAAATTTACGTAGATAATTTTTAAAAAGTTTATATATGTGAAAAGTAAAATAAAATAAATTTATTGGTGTTAATTTGTTATTAATGAAATTTATCATTATTATATATACATTCACTCTTCATACACATTTAACCACCAAATGTTAGAAAAAAAAATTATTTTGGGGACGCAAATAATCCCAATATTAAGCTTAATCACACTCACACACGGCTGTCCTTTAATTCAACAATATTAACATATAAAGTAAATTTAATTAAAATAAAATTCTTTAATTGTTTAAAAGAGAAAAAGCTGAGTACGTTAACATGAAATGATAAATAACACTAATAACTTTACCATCCAATTGATTCCTTGCAACCTAGGTTCATAACATCATTATTATGAATAATCATGTATCGTCAATGTTATATGATACTAAAAGTACTATGTTACCACGGTAATTTTATCATTGTTTTGGAATTATTAAGGTTCTGACACCCTGTTCATTTTCCAGTTTTCCAAACAAAGCTCAAAATATTGAAACATTGAGAATTTCAGTTGTTCTTTTCAATTAGAAAATGACAAAATCTTAAAGAAGCATGGGAAAGCTCATTCTCACTGTATAAAGGCTTTTGGAGGGGACAGAACCATTAGTCTGCTACCGAATCTTCAGTTTCTCACTAAAAAACAGAAAACAAGATTAAAAAAATTGGCTCTCCAAATCACGAAGTGTTATCTTCCTGTAATCTTTGTTTTGCATGCTTGAATAGTACTAATCAACCACTTTCCATGTCACTTAATAAAATATTAGCACACCAATCTCCAATGCTCAACAATTTCTCTCAAAATTATCACATACTACTTTACTAGTATGACACTGTTTCCTCATATAATTATATCATTTTTCCTCAAAATAGTGGTCCCATAATATTAGTATTTTTTTCTTTTAATTTTCATATCATTAGAGTTCTGAGTTAAACCCTCATAACTATTGTCGAATCTACTTGCCATATAAGAAAAAATACTATAAAAAATTAGACAAATCAAAATTTGAAATGTGTTAAATATTTCTGCATTGTGTTTAACATTCTCACTACTTTTTTCAGAACTGGTAGATGATTATAATCTTTTCCCTTCAAACTATGAAAGAATTTTACTACTAAATAAGCATGTAAAATTTACTATGAAAAGGGTAATTATTAGCATTCCGAGGAATCTATCCATATTTTTTTTGAAGTGAATTATTTTCCTCTCTCATAATAAGTAAAGTAGGTTCTTATTCTTAAAAGTAAGAGAACTCAGCTACCATCATGTTCTGTGACAGCTACAATATTTGAAATTGAAAGCTCTTGTGATATGAGAGATTATGTGTATCATAAATGAATGATGATCAAGAAAATCAAAATATTCCAAACTATATTTTCACAATACACACATGCACATACATTGTCAAACTATAGTAATGTAATGGTCTATTATTGCACACACAAAGTTTGGAGATGTAACGTTGGTAGACTATGATGTTTGAAATGTGAAGGAGGCAACAAAACATAAATATGCACTCCATTGAAAAAGTGAACATGTTGAAAACAATGGGTGTGTGTGTTCCTTAGTGGATGATTGAGAAGTGGGAATTTGAAAGATGAAAGGTGAGATGGGGCCACAACCTAAAGGGTAGAATTTTTGTCCCAAAATATATACTTATAAAATGTGTTCCACCAAATACTACAACACATGCATATGCCCTAGGATATCTCTATCCACTTTAGGTATAGGGATTATCATATTCAGATAAACCAACCAAATTAGGTGATTAAGCATAGAAAGACAAACCAAACCAAACCAAAGGGCTAGGGTTGGGGTGTGACATGCATGCATAGATTGAGAAAGACAAAAACATCACAAAACCATTTTGTTTGGTGGAAAAGGAAATGAGGGTATATAAGAGGAGAGAGGACAGGTGAAAACTTTACGCTTCATTCCACACGTACCAATCAATGTGTGTACACTGTCTAATCTAATATGTGTCAACACACTACATTCATAAGTTGGTAATTACGTATTTGGTTCAACACCAGTTTCACTTCTACCAATATGTTTATATCACCTTTAAACTAATTAGCTAAAGAATTAATAGCTTTAAAATATTAAATTGTTTAATTTGATTTTCATACACTCATATAAAAAATCCTTTATATTTTTAATTGATAAGAAATTATTCTAATATAACTTTTGAAATAATTATTATATTGTCAACAATTTTAATTTACTTTATATATAGTATTTTCTAACTTGGTAACAGTTTTACACTAATTTTAAGTGTATTGAAAGTTAAATATTTTTTGTTATTGTAAAATAGAGCCATTAAAAATCATTCTAGTGATATTTTTTTTACGCACTATCGAGTCTGGTCAAAATTGAATTTCAAACAAAAAATGCTTCATATTTGGGTTTTGAGTGAAGATGGTCCTTAAATGATTTTTTTTTTTTTTTCAACACGTGACATTGATGCAAAATAATATTTCTTAATTGAAGGTGTGAATTTGTAAAGTTATTTTGGTTGTTGATTTTTATTTTTAAATTTTTGAATTATAAAATAAACATAAATTTAATTAATCATAAACTTATTAATAATACCTATTATTTTTGGTTGAAAACTTCCACCACAATAAAAATATACATATAGAAGTTAAAAGTTTAAAAAAGTTACATACGTACTATGTATTTATTTCTCCTACTCATCAAAATCTAAAGTAATCGATATAAAAAAAATAGTTTAAAATATTTTTTAACGTATAATCTCATAACATTTTCTTTTATTGATATAATAATAATCCGTCTTCTATATAAGATATAAAGAAGTATTTTTAGTAAAAAGAGTATAAATAATGGTAATATGTGTTCATTGAGAATGGGCCATGAAAATATGAATCTATTAACTGTCATTTATTATTAAATATTATGAGCTTAGTAATCTTAACTAAATACTTTTAGTTGTAAAATAAATAAGTTAAGATTATAAAAACTAACTAGATTATTAGAATTATTTGGTAACTAATTATTTAGAGATTAGTACTTATATTAACTGAAAAAGTAGTTGAGGAAACTTAATAAAATTTGTTTCTTTAATTTCAGATATGGAAATCAGTTACTAATAATAACAAATATGAAAAACTTTAGCAGTTATAACAAATAATAATAATAAATTATTACATTCATTATTATTATATTAACAAAAGAAAATTATCAAGTGATTACACTTTTAAAAAATGAATGTCAATATAAAACTATCTAAACTTTTATCAATTCTAGGGTTCCCTTGCTTGAAGATCATGATACAAACAAATAATATGAATCCTTTAATTATATGAGGATGGCATGAAGAGTTGTTTCTTAACTAGAATTCTATCTCACCTAGATATTAGTCTTCTGCTCAGGTTTAAAAAATTAAAATATTTTTGTTAAACTAGAATCCTATGCTATAAAGAGATTAAACTCATGATTTTGTGCCTATCATAATTAAAACCTCATTTATTAACTAACAAGGTTATAAACCTGGTAGATTGCCCAATTGTAAAAGATTACACTTTTATTAGGTCTATGAAAGAAGATTTATTAAGGTGGCGAAAAGGAATATTTTTGATGGAAACACTGCATTGATATTAATGAAAGAATACAGAAATGGAAATTAAACATACACGCACGTCGCCAATGAGCAGAGTACTTCACTTTTTTCTTCTGATGGCAAAACCTGCCCGAAGGGTCCTTTCTAGGTCTCTGTTCGTTGGGTAACCAATGAGCCACGCGTGCAGGGTGGGAGTCACACGCAGAGGGAATAGCAAGACGACATTAATGAGAACCCGTGACACCAACAGAAAACAAAATAAGGTGGGAGGTTGCGTTGTGCATGGATTTAAGATAGAACCCTAATTACTCAATTTTGTGGTGCACAGAGAGGTATTGGTGTGGCAGTGCTTGTAACGTGAGACAGAGCAAAGGGTGCAGTGCTGTGGATTGGTGAAACGAATCCAGAGATAGGGTTAGTTGAGCTGGTATTTTGGCCGGGTTTTTCCCGTGACTTCTTAGCGGCGCACCCTCGGAAACCTCATGCTCCTCATCAATCGCATATTAGGGTTTCGAATTTCTAACATTCTTGTAATTATATCACAATGATGGTGCTTTTATGCTAAAATGAAGTTATTAAATAATTTCTGCATAAAGGAAGATGATGAAATTGTTTTGTTAAAGTATTCAATACACCAAATAATAGATATGAATATGAATATGTTTATATGATACTCTCATCAAAATATTTTAATTTCTTTTATTGATGAAATGTCAGTCTGTCTTTTTTTACCTTGTAATTATCACAATTAAAATATAAATTTAACAATTAAAAAATTTGGCGTTGATTTAGGAATGATACAAAAATGATTGTTAAAAAGAATTGAAATAAAGACATAAGATGAAGATTAATTTTAAAATAAAAATAAAAGATGATGGAGATTAGTTAGAATAAAATAGATTAGAAAATTATGAGATTGGGAGTTTAAAAAAAAAACTCTTTTTAGTTATATATACTTCCTCAAGGTTCTACCTAATTCTCTTCTAATACTGAATTAACTTAGATTGATTTTTTTTTCTTTTTCTTTTATGACATACTGGATTTAACAAAACATCTATGTTCTTTTGTTGCCATATAAGGTGATGTAACTAGAGAACTTTTCAATCCTCATAAATTTAGGATCCTTAAACTAAAACTACAAAAAGTTCTTTTTTTTCTTTTTCAAGTTATAGGTATAATTACATTAAGTTCAATTTTAAATAAAGAAAAAGTAATAAAAAAACTTTCATTAGATTCGTGCACCTAAGTGCAAATGATCATTAGAGAAAACCACAATTCAAGATTTGAATGAGTATGTTATTGGAGTCCATGGACATATTGATATGATTTCGTCTAAAAATATCCAATAGTGTTCAGCAAAAAGAATGAAAACATATATAAATATAAGAGACTAATAGTTGCTGATTAAAAAATTAAGATTTTTAGTTAGAATGTTGCATTTTAACTTATTTTTAAACTTTATTAACATTTATTATTATTTTAAAAAATATTTTAAATAAACAAACAATATAAAATAATTATATTTAAAAAATTGTAAATATTATTATTTTATTAATATATTAAATAATTATATCTATAAATTAAACTATTTTTATTTATATAAATTAAAACTTTTAAAATAACTATTTTGATATTTTAATTTTTTTTTTAAAATTTCTAGTCTCACTTCCATGTGTGGAGCGAACTAACCTTTCTCCTTCTTCTTTATTTATATATGTGTGTAAAATCTTTTAATATTTTTATATTTCATGAATAACTTGTAAGCGAATTTGAGAATAATTAGATGTGTGATATTTAAGCTATCTACAAGGAAGAAAATAAATATGTAACACAATATTAATAAAAAAAAAAGAAACTTTCTATGTCAGTTATAATCGTAACATAAAAATCTAATTTTAGGTTGTAAATATTTATTTTCCACCATGATTATAAAAAGGTACTGACTTAGAAAGTCCTTGTAACAATACTAATATTTTTAATTTAATGTACTTATTTGTGTTAATGAAAATTGGAGTTATAAATATTGAATTTGAACATTTGAAATGCTTATAAAACAAGAAAAAAGATTTAATTTTTTCTCTCAACATTAATTAGAAAGTTACCTCCTTCATGTATTAAAATTGCATTATTTAACAATATTTTTAAACTTAAAGTTAAACTTTCTCCCTTTAACTTTAAGCTACAAAAACAATTATATGAAAATAATTTACTTTCTTCTTTTTCAAACTTAATTTATTCTTCCTCAAGTTCTTAATTTTTTTTTCATTTCTATTATTCGTAAAATATTTATTTTAGTACTTTTAGTTTTTTTTATATATATTTTTAATCAATTCTTATTCATTTTGATACTTAATATTTTCTATATAATTTTATTATTATTTTTTAAATCTGGTAGTTTAGTTTACATAATTTAACGTTGGCACAAGTAGCATGTATCGTGCAACTATCTCTCCAGTATCAAATAAGATGGGAGGTAATTTTCGTCTTTCTTCATTCTAATATAATATTTTCTCTTAACCTAATCATAAACAAAATAGAGACTCAAATGTATGAATAAATTTTTATTATTTACATCCTATCCAGTGATACTACTGTAAAACTATCTTCTAATTAATTAGTTGGGATGTAATTTTCAATGACTTTATTATATTATTGATATTAAGTCGGATGAAAAATACTTTTAGAAAAAAAAAATATTAACTATCTTTAACCTTTAATTAGTTATGTATTAGGTTTGCAAGAAATATACAAGCATGAGAGCATAATAATTATAAATATCTCCTTTGTATTGGTTAGTAGTAGTAATTGTGATATAATAAGAGAGTTTTGTTTCCAAATTAGTGGTACCATAAATATATGATTAATTGTGTAGCTTATTGGCATTAGAAGATCCTTAGTGGAAAGAATTAGGTAGAAAATATGTTATCCCAAAAGTTGTTGAGATGGATGAGTTTGGCATTTGGGAAACTAGGGTTTTAATTTTATGGATAAAGCATGTTTCCTTTTGAAGTGGATGGATGAAGGAGGTTGTGGCCTTTGATATTGTGGTTTGAGGGATACCATTTTTGTCTTTTAGGGGTGGGACTTGGCTTATTAATTTGTCTAGTCTTTATAGTCTTCTACGTACTCTTTCATGCCAAATGTAAAAAGGTAGCCCAATCTAAAGCCAAACCCCACCTCATGTCCTCTTCTTCATCACACATTTTAGACAAACATCTTTCACAAACCACAAACACTTGACCACAACAATCAACATTTCTCCAAATGTATTCCAAATAGAATGGAATAAAATAGATTCTTCAATAACAAAGACTGTATTTACAAATATGATTTTTTTTTCAAATGGGGTTTAATTGCCATGTCTCTTATGTTTGATTAAGGTTTGTTGTTAGAGACTTATGATATAGTCCAACAATGGTGAGAAGCACATTAATTAATGTGGGAACAAAGTTTCTTGAAGGGTGTAGATCATGAGATTAAAGTCTTTAGAGTAAATAAAAGCAGCATTCTCCAATTCACTTTAAATCTATTTTAGGGTATGGTGTGAGGTGGGGCTTGGTTATGTACCTTTGTGTTTGGGATACTGATAGAAGCACAGCTTGTTTGCTTACCAAGCACAACCAAGTGGGAGGGTGGGAGTCCTATGGAAAAAAAGAAAGCCGAAAAACAAAAAGGAACTTCAAACAGGAAAAAGAAAAAGAGAAAAAGGAAAGTGAAAGACAGAGAAAAAATATACGAGAAAAAGAAAGTGAGCGAGAGAGAGTGAAAGACTAGTGTGAGAAAGATAAAAATAAACAATATTATACGTTTTTCTTTTCTTTTCTCTCACTCAATACATATCAATAAGAGCAAAAAAAAAAAAGATGATTCTATAAGAGAAAAAGAATCTCTATATTACTCTAAAAATAAATATATATATTCTTTTTAAGAATTCCAAACATCAAATTACATGTTCTGGATTGGGTAATAATACCTTTGAGAGAGAGAGAGAGCATGAAAAGCAAAGCTTGATGAAGTAAACATGCCCATGTCATACCAAAAAAAGTATAAACATGTAATTGGTGCAAATAGCATATCTTGATGGGGTTTAAAACTTTTAAATGCTAGTATTATATTATTAAGGATTTCTGTAAATGGTTGTTTTTGCTTAGATCCTATAAATACATTTGTTAAAATTTATATTTTGATATTTTTTTTATTTGTATTATTAGTTTTAGTTAGTTTAATGCTAAAAGTAGAAAATATTGATTAGAATAGTTTTAAAAATAAAAAGAGTTCAAACTAAATTAATTATATATTTTAGAAACATAATTTAATCAAGTAATGTATCATTATTTAGTAGAAATAAGGTAATCATATATATATATATATATATATATGTTATTTTTACTTTTTCATTCAGTAATTTAATTTCAATATATATACTAAAATAATTATATTTTATTATTTGTTTTCTATATAATAATTTTATGTTATAATATTGAATAATTATGAAATATTTTTTAATATATAATAAGCAGAAATTTATCTCTAAAAACAGGATTGTTTTGTACTTATAATTGACAATCATATTATATGTAATATTAAAAATTATAATATTAGTGTATATATAACAATTTGTAATTAAATTGGTGTAATTTTTTTACCATGTTGGTTGCTTTTCTTAGTAACAAAGTGGTTTACCAAAAAATATTCTTTATGCTAAAAAGTGGTTTTCTACTTCAATCTTTAATATTTTTGAAACTACCACTTTAATTTACCTACTAATAATTCATAAAATATAAAAATATATATTTTAGTATGAATTTAATAGCTTTTAATAAATAGGAAGGATTCCTTTGACAGAGTCCTCAAGGAGGAAACATGTCTTTACTTAATTAATGAATGGAAATAACAAATTAGAAAATAAATACAATGACTTACAATCAAATTTATGCTTTTTTACTAATAATTCTTGTTTGAACTTATTTCAGACTGCTTTATTAACTAACATTGATTATTTATTTAAAATTTATTAAATGCCATTTATTATCATTCATTAGAAAAGGAAACTTCCAATTCATAGACACGTAATAGCAATTGATAGCACAATAAAATATATTCATAGAAAAAACATAGTAATAAAAGAGAGTAATAACTCATGCACTTAATGTGGCATACATTTAATAACACATTATAAAGAGAATTATAATATTAGAGGCATTCTTAAGAATATCTTATATAATAAATGCTCCACCTCCTTTAACAGCAGATGCAGACCAAAAACACAACAATACTCATATATTCAATCAACAAACACCTAAAGAAAAAAAAAAAAAACTAAAATAATTAAAATATTATGTAAAATCAATGTTCCGTACACACCTTTAATAAACAGTTTAGAATTAAAATTAATTTAAAGAAATATCTTATGTGAAATTATCATTTTTAATAAAAAATTTAATTTAGCTCCAAATCAATTCTAATTATTATTTTTCATCACACAATAACTCGTAATGAATGATCCATATATTTTTCCATAATGGTTACAGTTGACTTAAATTTATCTTGAGGAGTTAATTATAACATATTAATGAAATTAATATTCAAATATTAAAAAGCATTTTAATACATAATGTAACCCACCTATAGAATTTTGTAAACTAAAAAAACAGTAATAGAGTATTTTATAAATATATTTGTAATAGTAACGTGAGTAATGTAGTAAGTAATAAAAAAATAATAAGTGTATTAATTAATAGGGAGCAGAGTATACGTTTTTTTCTTTTAAATTTTATATTTATATTTATTCTCACTCACTGGCTCTCTCTCTATCTCTCTGCACTTCACTTTCTCTGTGTCCGTTGGAACCAAACAGTTCCTTCTCTCTCTTTCTCTGTCTTTCTCTTTGCTCCTTTCTCTGTCACACACAGAACACTCACAGAGCACCCTTCTCTCAATTCCTCACTCCATTTTTTTTCACTCACACAGAGTTAGTTATTTACTCGCAAACAAACACGCCCTAACTCCTTCTTCACCTTCTTTTTCTTCTTGTTATTTCAGTGTAACATGACCACACTAGTTACTATCTCACACTACCATTCATGAATCCTACTACCACTCAACCCCCGCCGCCGTCGTTGCCACCGCCGTCGCTACCGCCGCCGCCGCAGCTCCAGCCTCACCGCCCCTCCACCTCCTGTGACCGCCACCCTCAGGAGAACTTCACCGGCTTCTGCCCTTCATGCCTCTGCGAGCGCCTCGCCGTGCTCGATCCCAACTCCTCATCTTCTTCCGCTGCCGCAGCACGCAAGCCGCCGAGCTCCTCCGCCGCCGCTGCCGCCCTTAAGACCATCTTCCGCTCCTCCGTCGCCGCGCGCCGCCCTCCGCCCTCCTCTCTCCCCGAGCTCCGCCGCACGAAGTCCTTCTCCGCCTCCAAAAACGAAGCCCTCTCCGGTTTCTTCGAACCGCAGAGAAAATCCTGCGACGTGAGAGGTCGCAGCACGCTCTTCACTCTCTTCAACCAGGAAGCAGAAGTCGAAACGCGCCACCTCCCCTCGTCCTCCGTAGTTCAGAAACCCGTTCTCGAGTCCAAGGAGGAAGACGACGACGAAGAAGATAACATTGTGGTTCACGACGAAGCCGACATTAGAGTTTCCGAATCGCCTCGTCCCCAACCAGCTAACGCGGAAAATAGAGTTTCAGAAATCGTAGAAGAGGAATCAGAAACAGTAGCTGAAGCCGCAGAAGCTGACGTGGCAGAAGAAGAAGCTCTGAAGGTGATGAAGGACCACATGGATCTGGACTCGCAAACGAAGAAAACCTCTGGTCGCGACCTCAAGGGAAGCTTCTGGTCCGCGGCTTCGGTCTTCAGCAAGAAGCTTCAGAAGTGGAGGCAGAAGCAGAAGATGAAGAAGCGTGAGCGAAACGGCGTCGTTGTAGGCTCCGGCACTCTACTCCCCGTCGAGAAGCCCATCGCGCGCCAATTCCGCGAAACGCAGTCGGAGATCGCCGACTACGGCTTCGGCCGCCGGTCCTGCGACACCGATCCGCGCTTCTCGCTGGACGCGGCGCGAATGTCGTTCGATTTCGAGGAGCCGCGGGCGTCCTGGGACGGTTATTTAATGGCGAGGACTGCGCCGACTTTCGCGGTTCCTCCGAGGATGCCTACGATGATCGAAGACGCGCCGGCGCCGGTTCAGGTTCTGAGGACCGATTCCCTCATTCCGGTGGAGGAGCCTGAATATGAGGAGACTCTCACTCTTAATCTTAATCAAAATCTTAATCTTAGTGTTAATCATAATGTTAATGTTAATGCTAATCCTAATCTCCCTGGTGGTTCTACTCAGACGAGGGAGTATTATTCGGACTCTTCCTCCCGGAGGAGGAAGAGCCTTGATAGGTCTAGTTCCATTAGAAGGACTGCTGCTGCTGTTGTTGCTGAAATGGATGAGTTGAAGAGTGTTTCCAATGCCACTGCTGCTACCAATGCTAAGGTTACTCCTGCGGCTTCTGCTGATTATGTGCACAATCCCTTGAGGGACTCCAATTTGAATTCTTTGAGGGATGATGGTTGTGAGAAAGGGGGTTCTAAGAAGTCATCGAGCAGGTGGAGCAAGGCGTGGAGTATATGGGGATTGATTCACCGGAGAGGGAGTAAGGAGGAGGATGGTGGAGGGAATGGGAATGGGAATGGCGTGGAGAGGTCGTTCTCTGAGTCATGGCAGGAGTATAGAGGTGGGGAGAGAAATGGGGATGTTAGAGGTGGTGGTTTTAATCCCAAGATGATGAGGAGTAATAGCAGTGTGAGTTGGAGGAATGGGCAGGGTATAGGTGGTGGAGGGTTTGGGAGTGTGAGTATGAGGAAGAGTGATGTGCAGGGGAATGGGCTTGGGCTTGGTGGTGTTGGTGGTGGTGGTGGCGGTGGAAGGAAAGCGAGGGATGAGTTTGTTGGGTTGGAGAGGAACCGGAGTGCAAGATACTCGCCAAACAACATCGATAACAATGGTCTCTTGAGGCTCTACTTGGGCGGCCGGAGAAACGGGTCAGGGAAAGGAAGGTCGAACCAGGCACATTCTATTGCCAGGAGCGTTCTCCGGCTGTATTGAAAAATTGAAGGTGTTCTTTGGTTTGATGGTATTAGTTAGTTAGTACATTTGGTGCATTTGTTTGTGTAAAACTACACATGCTGCCTATGTATTCTTGATGGTTGGTTACTTGGTTACTGGTTACTGGTTACTGGTTACTGGTTACCTGGTTGGTATAACAGCACCTGCAGCTGCTGCAGCTGCATCTTTCTTTTTTACAGTCAATATCATGGTTCTTTCTTCAGTTACTCTTAATAATAACAAGGATTTTAATTTTGAAACATATATATGATGGTGGTGGTGTTGATGACATTGGTTTTGTTGATAGTGTTATGTTTTGGTTTATTGCCAGAAAAAGGCTTGACTGATGGATATATGGCGCCAGTGAAATTTGTGCTTTGTTTGCCTTTGGACTAGGCGTGTTTTCTTTTTCTGTCTTTATGCTGCAAAAGGGTGGGTGATTGGTGGTGTGAGGTTGGGGGTCTTATAATTTGGGAGCATTTGAACTTGAATTTTTGGCATGTTATGCGTTCCTGCAAAAGTGGTAGCAAGGTGGGCTCGTGCCACCTGGTTTTGCTGCTTATCATAAGTTGTAGTTTTGAGTACAACACGATAGCCGTGGTCGAGTGCTTTTACTTTTCCTTGATATCAATTAATCAAACTTTATTACATGTGAGTCACTACAGACCATGGTCCCAGCCAAACGTTACATTTGCTTTGTTCTACCGAGATATCTTTAGTCCTTTCCATGTTGGTGTAACTATAATTTGAAACTTAAAACTTTTTTTCTCAGTTAAGAATTGTGCAGGGCCTCTGCATCTATTTACCCTTTTTCTGCATAGTGTTGTCACTTTGTATGCATACCCTTTTTAAAACTAAAATGTTTTCAATGATATGCACGGCGACCACAATTTGGTTTTCGAAGCCTGGTTCAAGTGATCTTATGGACGTTAAGACATCTGCAAGATTAAGAAAACTAGAAATAAGAATGCAGTAGGGTTGGCCTTGGCCTTCCTGTTGTAAAACAACAATTTTGCAGTCTGTGTTGAAGCAGTAGAACCTTAAAACAAGAGGAATATGGTTGCAACTAGCAACATCTCACTTGAAGCTTGATATGCCTTTCCTTGATGTAGAGATTATTTAGTGGGGAGAATGGTGCTTAGGTCCTATGGTCCCCTTTAAAAGAATGTTATTATGAACCTGTCGCTATGTAGTTTAATTCTGGTTACTTTACCAAGGGTTTTGGTTATATGCAATGAAAAATGTGTCTTTGCCGGCTTTTGTTTGCTTGAACAGTTGAGAATTTATTGCATATTTTAACTGTTTCTGTTTATTTGAATATCATTACTAAGACCGTTTTTTTTTTTTTAGATGCATCCATCAATGTACTTAATTTGTGGTTGCCCTAAAATAATTCCGGAAGGAAAACGGTACACAATAAACAGTAGCATATAATACAGTCATGAAGAAGAAAAGGTAGGAGAAGGGAATGCTAGTTTCAATCTAAAGTATATCCAAAGTAGGCTTTTAAACTAACAAGGTGTAAATTCTCAATAAGAAATTAGAAACAGTTTAATATCATGGCATACTTGGATTGGACTACCAAATTAAGTCAACATTTGCATATATCTGGAGAGTTAAGAATAGATAGATGATAAACTTAACCTTGATGTTTGGGTAAAAGGACTCTAAAGTCTCAGAAGTCAAAAGGAGTGATTCTTATACTTTTTTTGTTCTTGGGAAATAAAAGAGGTGTATCTGAAAATGGGTGTTTCTTCTTTTATTAGTCAACAAAGAAGCAATATAATAAAAATCATGTACGACTAGTATTATTTTTATTTCAAAGTGTTTAATTGAATGGAAAATAATTAAATAAAAATCCAATGGATATTTGTAAAAATTACTCATAATCTTTGTAGACCTTTTACTCATTAAATAAGTCTAAATCTAGATTATTTGCCAAAAATATATTCTTGTTATATTTTATAACTATAATTAGAAGAAGACATTGGTTTATCAAAGAAAAAAAGAAAGAAAGAAAAGCTATGGAGTTACATCTCACCATTGAGCATGCAAGTTGGTTTGCACAAGTTATTTTAACTTAATTATTGAAGGTATCGGGGTTTTAATACTTGAAAATGCAACTAAGGTAAAAATTTAGAGAACTGACTTTGTTGTTTAATTTTTTTTTTGTGAATTAACTTTGTTGTTTGTAGTAATATTACTTAGCTCAATTTAGTTGAATGCTAGCATAGAATCTGAATGATGACAGTTGGGGATCATAAGAAATGTGTTAGATATTACACTTTTTTAGAAATTTTTTGCTTTAATTTTGTTTGAAATAATTTTAGTGCAAATATATTGTCCTTTTTTTTTTTTTTTTTCTAATTTCCAGAGAAAGTCATTAAAAGAGTAACATAATTCATTTTTTCAAAACTTGACTAATATGGATATATAAGTATCCTATCGGGATAGAGGACCATATCGTGAGTAATAATTTTTGAAAGGATTAAAATAATATACTCAACATTTATATTTATATTTATATTTATATATATATATATATATATTATTGTCATTTATTTTTTTTAAGAGACATAATTGTTAAAAATAAAATTTATAATAAATAAGTTATAATTAAAAACTAATTTTAAAAAACATATAACAATTAAAATTTTATTTTATGTTCCTAAAAAGAATTTTTATATAAAAATATTTTAAAAAATAAAAATACTTACATTAGTTAGAGTGTAAGAAGTTGGAAAAGAAGGTTAGATATAAAATATTCAAATTCTTATATTTCAAACATTATTATAAATGAAAAAAAAAACTTTTTTCCATGTATAAAAAATATTATTATATGAAACTAATATTTTATTGTCAAGTGTTAAGAAAAAATTATTTATTTTTTAAGAATGAAACTGAAAAAGTAAAAAATGAGTAGAAATAATGAATTTATATATATATATATATATATATATATATATATATATATATTTTTTTTTTTTAAGAATAGAACAAAATATGTGAGAAATGAGAGGAAATGATGAGTTTGTATTTTACTATGGAGAAGAGAATGAATAGGTGATGAGAGAATAAAAAAAATATATGAAACTTCTTATACATTTCATTAGTTTTTTATTATTTATTATATTTAATTTTATGTTTTAATATTTATGAAACTTAAATGATGCATGTTATAAAATGAATTGAAAATTCTCCTAATTTAATTTTAATTATTATATGCATGAAATTTTTAAAAATTTGGAGGAACCACGACAATCCTGCCCATATTATCCTCTGTCTTGCAAGATATATTTAGGTATTAAAACTAGTGTTTATTTTAGTTTGAGATGTAAGACGGTCTACTGGTACAATGCATTGAGAATGCAAAGTTTTAAGTTTGTCGGAAGGATGAGTTCTTAGTTGCCAAAATTTGGATTTGAAAAATATTAGATTCTTTGATCAGAATTAGCAGGGAGGAGACTGTAGGAATTAGAAACTTATCGTCCTTGAGAAATTGAGTAATTGGTTTGTAGCTGATAACTAATTTTTTTTTATTGGTGTTTCTTCGACCCTTTCTCTATGTAAAATGTCTAACATTTGTTTGGTTGAAATCTTCATTGAGCTTAAAGGAAAGTTGGATGAAAAATGTTGGATTTTTCCATATTGGCTAGGATGAGAGAATTCTTCATGGTTGTCTATACACAAAGTTGTTATCTTCTTCTTGATTTCTTCCAATTCTAAATTCCAACTTTATAAAAAATAACTTTGATATTTCAGGTAATAACTTGAACTCTCTTTTGAATTTTATTTCGGTTGAATGGATATAAACATATTTAGTTGTAGAATAAATGTCCATTTCGACTAGTACGTCTTTATTGTGTAATTTATTCCTAATGACCTTGTTTATATTATGTATCTTGGAAAGAACTTTACTCCTATTTGAGCCTTTGTGATGAGGTCAATTCTAAAGATCTTGCCATCTATCGTTATGAAATGATAGACTTTTTTCTCCAACAATCTTTCAGAAAAATATTAATATTCATTATTATTTTTTGTGCACTAGTGTCTATATAGGCAACCACTTTTATGGTTTTTTCAAACTTTCAAGGAAGTATTTGAACTCTATGCAAGGTTGAGAAAGAGAAAGGTTGTCATTGTTTAATTCTTCAATTGAGAAGATAGGGATGGGATCATTTTCTTCTTCATTAGAATATTCTTTAAAGGTAAAAACAATTTCTTCATTTAGAGAACTTTGCTCTGAGAAGATAAATTCTACTTCATCGTCTCCTATCTCGAGTGTAAAAACAAGTTAATTGCTTTCTTCGACTTCAGAGAGCAACTTTTAGCAAAATTTACTTTTTCTCACAAATTTAACACTTTTGATCTGATCATATTCCCTTCATTCTATTTTTTTTTTAAAACTTGCAAGGTTTCTTTTTCTTTTGAGGCAAAATTGTCCTTTTTTCTTTTATCTTTTTCGAAGTTTGTATGCAAGACTTGTCTTTGCACTTAATCTCTAAATATGTTTTTTGACATGATTTGGTGAATTTTCGTTTTTGATTCATAACGTTAGAGAAATACTGATGTTGTCGGCAAAACTATCAATTACATCCCAAGTCATCTAGTGAAGTTGATACATAATCATGGTTGAGAATTCTTTTTGAGAAGCCATGACAAAGGTTGAGTTTATGGCTAGAAACATGTAAAGTGTATGGCTAACCCAATAACGAAAGTTTCGTAAGGGAACTGGAGCAGGCTACCATGAGACAAAAGATTTTTTTTCTAAAGAAATTCGATTCGGAACTATGATATGTCCAAGGTCTAATATGGAAAGAATTGAAGAGGTTTTCCTTGACTTTGTCCGTGTCAACAAACAATTCGAAATGCCTCGACTTTTTTAGAATAGGTCCGAGTCAAATAGCAATGATTCGAAGCACTTTACACTA